>Ga0224501_10001290_pt1 | contig 19491 bp, 15 predicted proteins | sample SF_Oct11_sed_USG_4_FD_169105 | JGI IMG/M metagenome (GOLD analysis project Ga0224501, IMG submission 169105) | Sediment microbial communities from San Francisco Bay, California, United States - SF_Oct11_sed_USGS_8_1 | ecosystem: Environmental > Aquatic > Marine > Sediment | place: USA...
TAGCCTTAGACATCAGAGGCGCGCTCAAATCACATATCGCGTCCCTGTCTACGAGGTAGAAACAGCCTTTCCTGAAGCCTTCTGCCGTGGCGTAGTTAGTGTCAGCTGGCTCTCCATTCGGTGTTCCCAAAGGCCAGACACGATTGCTCGAGATCAAGAACGTTTGTCCAATTCTTGTCATAGTATTGATAGTGTATCCTGCGCCTATTATAGAGGGAAGATCTGTAGGCCTTGGTACGCCACCAGTGTCAATATCATGCACTAGCTCCGCAGCCAAATACTCGTCTGGTGACGTTATTATTGACTGATAGAGCGAGAAAACGTAGTTACCAGGACCGTTCCAAGCGGGTGAAGCTGACGCGATTGTTCCAGTGAGAATCAGTATCATCGTTGCGACAAAGGATAGTCTCAATACTTTGCTAATATTCATTAAGTTCTCTCCCTTCTCCTTATTTTTTAAGCAAAAGAATATTCTGCAGCTAGAACCATTTAAAAGTTTCGTAAACTTAATTCTATAGAAAAATAACTAAGCTTTTCAAGGAAGGAAACTCAGTTTTTAAATAAAACAATCAATAAAATGAAAAGCTAAAAAAGATGCTCAACGTCGACATAGCACTTAGAAGCGACACAGCACTTTCAAACGAACCCTTAATTGCTCATTAGATAAATTTAAATGGATATCACTCCTTATTTTCACAGATCCTTTGCATTAAATTACCATGGTGGAGAGCATGAGAGAGTATTTGATAAAAAGGATTCTTGTCTCGTTACTCATAATCTACATAATAGCAACCATGCAATTCATAATCTTTCAGGTTGTATCACCAATTAACCCGGTCGATATGTATATGTTTTCAGACCCTCGTTTTAGGCCAGAAATGCGAGATATAGTGGAGAATACCTTTGGATTCAATCAGTCGATGAGCACGCGATATCTAAAATATCTCCAAAGCATGTTCACCTGGAACTTCGGTTTTTCTTTTATGACGATGCTGCCCGTGTCTGGTGAAATGTCATGGCGGCTGGTTAACACAGTGTTATTGCTGGGCTCAGCGTTGGTAGCCACAATAATGGTTGGTATCCCAATTGGAATCTTGGCAGCATCTAGGAGAGGAACAAAAGTAGACGTCTTTGCTATCGGATCTGGCATATTCGCGTGGGGCGTGCCAACCTTTTTCATCCAGCTGTTAGCCCTACTCCTTCTTTCTTACTATTCATACGTATGGTTCGGTTTTTCAATTTTCCCACACGGCAAAATGACAAGCGTGCCTCCGCCGGCAGACGCATTTGGGTACATGGCCGACGTAGGGTGGCATTTGGCTCTTCCCCTGATAACTTTGGTGGTGGCAGGATTCGGCTCTTGGGCTTTATACACCAGAAACCTGTTGCTCGACGCCCTCACTCAAGACTACATTGTAACGGCACGTGCAAAAGGACTCAGTGAAAGAACGGTGCTATACAGACACGCCTTCAGAAGCACACTCCCACCCATTGTTACAATGATTACATTAGCTGTGCCAGGTATAGTAACTGGAGCGATCATAACAGAATTTGTGTTTTCATGGCCGGGAATCGGGCAATGGTACATAACCGCCTTGCTTAATGGCGATTACCCTGTGGTTCAAGCAGTAATCTTCGTGTATACCGTTTTAATGGTACTAGCTAACATTGTAGCAGACCTTCTCTACGGAGTCTTAGACCCACGAATACGCGTAGGCGTCAGAAGGTGACAAAATTGGCGAAGCGTATTTTTGGTACTCGTGCGATAGTGTGGTCGCGAAGAATCAAGGGATTCTGGGAAGAATACAGACACAATAAAATCGGATTGGCTGGACTAGCGATTCTGGGAGTGTACATACTGGTAGCTATCTTTGCACCTCTGTTAACACCATATGACCCTATCTCAAGTAAAGATATAGCCGATGGCTACTCAGTGCCAGAATGGATGGCCTTCTTTTCCCAATACAAACACCTTCCAAGAACCATGGAAATATCGATGAAATGGATTGTTACCGAAGCTTCGGATGCAGTCAGCGTCATCAAAAACGAAGACAACGAGTTGGTGGTATTTTATAACGGCACCGGAAGCCATTCAATCATCCTTACCTCGGTCTTCCTTTATCCATACACGCCCCCCGAGAAGTTTTTGGTCAACTTTGAATGGTGGGCTGAAGACGTTACAGACGCACGATATCGCATGGAATTCTTTACTATGAACCCTGCAGGCTCGAAGTTTAGTCTGTGGTCTTATCCTCCAATGCTTTTTTCGCCATCTAACACGAACTGGACATCTGTCACAATTTATTCGACTACAGAAGAACTTCTCTCCCGACTGGGACTGCCATGGACAGCAATTGTGGCAAACGAAATTTTCAACGAGGAAGGCGAATATAAATTTCAACTTCAGATGCAGTTCACATCAGATTCAACAACATCAGGAACAGCCAAACTACACTTTGAAAAAGCCAGACTCAAAATCTATGGTCTCCTCCATGGGCTGTTAGGAACAGATTCAGCAGGAAGAGACATTGCATCCCAAGTCATATATGGATCTCAAATATCACTGGCAATAGGACTCACATCCGCTATCCTATCCACATTCTTAGGCATTTTAGTTGGCGTCGTGGCAGGTTATGCAGGGGGCTTCGCCGACGAAGGCTTGATGCGAACAGTAGATATACTGCTATGCTTACCTGTTCTGCCGATACTTTTAGCACTAATAAGCCTATTCGGAACAAGCGTGTGGTACTTGGTGATGCTGATAGCATTATTCGGTTGGCTAGGCCTCTCACGGCTTATCAGGTCTGTGGTCCTCTCACTTAAGGAGATGCCTTTCATTGAATGCGCAAGGGCTGCAGGCGCCAGCAAATTCTACATAATGCTCAGACACATGGTGCCAAACGTTCTTCCAGTAGCCCTCGCAGCACTAGTGCTCGCTGTCCCCGCAGCCATCCTCACAGAAGCCGCAATAAGCTTCATTGGACTCGGTGATCCCAGCACTCCATCGTGGGGAAGAATGCTCAACTATGCCTTCACACTGGGTGGCTTCAGAAACGTGGGGTGGTTGGTGAATCGTGGGATTAAGAGTATGGCTTGGTGGTGGATAATCCCGCCTGGACTAGCAATCACAATTATCACGCTAGGCTTTGTGTTCGTTGGACACGCTGTCGATGAAGTAATTAACCCAAGATTAAGGAGAAGACGCTAAGTGACGCTGCTTCAAGTCAAAAACCTAAAGATGTACTACAAAACCTTGAGAGGATACGTCCAAGCAGTAGACGATGTAAGCTTCGAAGTAAACAAAGAGGATTCATTTGGGCTCGTCGGCGAATCTGGATGCGGAAAGACCAGTTGCGCACTAACTATTCTTAAACTCCTGCCATCAAACGCTAGGATAGTGAAGGGAAACATAATCTTCGAGGGCAAAGATCTGGTAAAGATGAAGGACAAAGATTTACGCCGCCAAATCAGGTGGAAAAGAATTTCCATGATATTTCAAGGCGCCATGAACGCCCTTCACCCTACCTATAGCATTGGGCGCCAAATATCCGAAGCCATAATTCTTCATGAGGATGTCAGCAGACAAGAAGCACTAGAAAGAACTGGAAAGTTTTTAGAACTCGTAGGATTAGAGCAGGACCAGATCAAACGATACCCCCACGAACTAAGTGGCGGCATGAAACAACGCGTAGTTACAGCAATGGCTTTAGCCTGTAACCCTGCCTTAGTCATCGCAGATGAGCCAACAACTGCACTAGACGTCATCATACAAGCTCAAGTGCTGAGAGTGATGAAAGAATTGCGGGGCAAGCTAAAAGTTGCTTGGATGCTAATAACACATGACCTCTCATTAATCACTGAAACTTGTAACAAGCTCGCCATCATGTACGCTGGAAAAATAGTCGAGTATGGAGATCTCGCATCTTTATACAAAGAAACTCTGCATCCATACACAGAAAAGCTATTGACCTCCTTCCCAAGCATAGTAGGACCTATAAGAGAATTATCATCTATACCAGGATTTCCACCAGACCTTCTCAACCCTCCAAAAGGATGCAGGTTCCATCCAAGATGTCCCCAAGCAATGGAAATCTGCAAAGGAGAGGAACCCATACTGATGAAAACTCACGGCGAAAAACACCATGTAGCATGCCACTTGTACAGATAGGTGAAAAGCTTGACAACAAATGTTGTAATAGAGGCACGCAAATTAATAAAGCACTTCCCATTAAAGCTGGGATTTTTCAAAACACTGCTTTCAAAGCAAGTTCCATACGTCCACGCTGTCGACGACGTTAGCTTTAAAATATTTGGACAAGAAGTCTTTGGACTCGTAGGAGAAAGCGGATGTGGAAAGACGACGACAGGAAGATTGTTGATTAGGCTGATTGAGCCCACAGCAGGTGAGGTGGTTTTCAAAGGTATAAACGTGACCTCCATCAACAGCGAAAAAGAAATGAGAAAGCTGAGAAGCAAAATGCAGATAATATTCCAAGATCCATATGAGTCATTAAATCCGAGAATGAGCGTTTTCGACATTATAGCAGAGCCTTTGCGAATTCAAAACGTCACAGAGAACGAAGACGAACTGAGAGAAAGAGTCCTTCAAACTCTGGAGGACTTGGACTTAACCCCACCCGAGGAGTTTGTGTTCAGGTTTCCCCACGAGCTCAGCGGTGGACAGAGACAGAGGGTCGCTATTGGAAGAGCTTTTGTACTCAGACCCGAATTTCTTGTGGCGGATGAGCCAGTATCTATGCTTGATGTCTCTATCCGAAGCGAAGTCTTGAGATTGCTATTGGGTCTAATAGAAAGGTATCACTCTTCATTTCTCTACATAACACACGATGTTGCGTTAGCCCGACACATGTGCGGTCGAATTGCTGTGATGTATTTAGGAAAGATCGTAGAGCAAGGCTCCACAGACAAGGTTATCCAGGAACCAATGCACCCCTACACCGAAGCTTTAATAGCTGCTGTCCCAGTACCGGATCCGGAAGCAAGACGAACCAAAGTTGTCATTAAAGGTGAAGTGCCAAGCGCCATTAACCCGCCTCCAGGATGCAGATTTCATACCAGATGCCCCTACGCGTGGGAAATTTGCCGTAAGAAAGAACCACCACTAGCAGCGATTGAAAAAGATAGATACGTAGCATGCCACAAGTATAAATAATAAACGTGCAACTTGATACTGGAATAAGAGAAACCCAAAGCTTTTCAGGTCTTTATCGACGTGGAAAAGATGAAGCTAAGAACCAAGCGGAAGTTGAAGTTCTATCTCTCCTTAGCTGGAATAATTCTTCTCACTCTTGCTGTCGGGATTTTTTTCGAATACGTTGCTTTTCTTGCATGGCAGATGCACTTGCAGGTGATACAAATAAAATATGAAATTTTCGCAGCTATGGCAAGCATTCTGTTCATAATGTGCATATTAGACATCTTCCTATTTTTACGCTTGATTATAAAACGACACTATTAAAAAGTAAAAATACATAAACAGAAAATTTAGCAGTTGGAGATACCTCTTTATTCAATTTTGGTAATTTTATATTTCATAAACCCTATGACAAGCCACGAAATGTCTTGGTTCAAACTCGCTCATCGGGGGTTCTTTCTCGCTACAAATTGGTTTAGCATACTTCTTACATCTTGGATGGAATATACACCCAGGTATGTTGTAGGGTGGTGTTGGAGGTTCTCCTGGAACTCCCCCAAATTCAAAATAATCTGCATCGATTCTAGGGATAGCAGACATTAACCCTCTTGTATAAGGATGTTTTGGTTTCTTGAAGATCGAATAAACATCGCCATGTTCCATGATCTTTCCAGCGTACATGACGTAAACGTAGTCTGACATCTCGGCTATAACCGCAAGATTGTGTGTTATCATAAGCATCGAAAGGCCAAATTCCTTTTTCACCGCTTTCAAGAGTTCTAAAACTTGTCTCTGCACAGTCACATCCAGTGAACTTGTCGGCTCATCTGCTATGAGTAAAGATGGGTTGGCTATCAACGCCATCGCTATCAAGATGCGTTGGGCCTCTCCTCCACTGAACTCATCCCGGAAAGAATAGTAGCGTTTTTCAGCGTCTGCTATTTCTACCTTTCCCAAATAATCAAAGACCATTTTTTTTATTCTTTCTATTTCTTTCTTTTTTGCTAGTATTTCGAGGTCTTCGTGTGCTTCCACTGTTTCACCCGTCTGGTACCCAACTATATCGGTTGGATGAAGTGAAGGAACAGGATTTTGGAATATCATCGATATTTCATTCCCTCTTAAATCTCTAAACTCTTCCTTGGATAATTTCAGCAGATCTCTTCCCTTGTACAAAACTTCTCCTTCAATCTTCCACAGTTGTTCACCTTCGCCTAGGGGTTGGAGTATTCCCATGATCGAACGGGCTGTTACAGTTTTCCCTGCACCTGTCTCTCCGATTAACCCAACAGTTTCTCCGCTGTTTACCCTAAGGTCTACACCGCCAACTACTTGTACCAAGTCTCCTTTTCTGGCTTGCAAGTACAGTTTTAAGTTCTTAACACTTAACAATGGCTTCATTGCACTTCCCGCTTCGGTACCATTTCTATCAGGAAGCTAGATTACTCAGTATCTTATAACTTCTTCTTTTCAGCAACCTCTCAAGCGAAACCAGAAAAACCTAACCAGATAAGTCTCTCGATACTAAAAAATAACCTAAGAAAGCCCAATGATTAGAAGACTATATCTCATGGAGAATTTGCATTGTTTATTACACTAAACAAGTAGCCTACGTAGGATTATGCAGAAAGTTCCACAGGCCAAATCTTCAACACGTTTAGCTTATTCAGATAGCCTTGCAGTTTTGACTTCAGCACCTCGTCATATCCAAAGCTTTGAGAAACACATCAAACAATAGTACTCAGTGTAAGATTCCTGTTTTCGTGGGCATAGGTGTGCCCATGCCTTGTCTCCGACAGATAACGGTTGACCGCATCTTGTGCACAGTATATGTCCTTCCAAACGGCTGTAAAGGTTTGACCTGACGGTTATTCGCCTCCAAGCCGCCATGTCCTCTCCCCAGAGTACTCTAAATAAGATTCGACCGAGGTTTATATATCTTAACCATAAAATAGTCGAAAAATTGATTTGATTAGGAGTAGAACATGAAAGGTGAGACAGAAATCAAACTGCTACCGTTTCTAGAATTGGTGTTACTGAAGTAACTCGGCAAGGAATGAAAAAGCGAAGAGATGTTTCAAATAGCCCAGTTTATGGAACTAGTGGCAAGGGGCGAAGAGAAGCCAAGTAAAGTAAAAAGGACCGTTGTGAAATCCATGAGGGATCTTCAGAAAATCGAATATTGCTTTGAACAGTGACGTCTCAGAGGTGTTTTAGCCAAGCATATGCCCTTAAGGTTAAGTTGGCTATGTTGAGAAACTCGGAATTATTTTTTCCCTTATGAGACTAATTGCAGCCCTTACTTTCGGTCCAATTGGCGAGCCTACAACAAACTGAGATATGCCAGATTTTAGAAGCTGATTTATGCGTTCGACGCACATTTCGGGGGTGCCGCAGACAGAAAAGGCTCCAATCATCTCCGGAGAAACCGCTCCGAAAGCGCGACCCCAATCACTTGCTTTTAAAGCTTCACGTATTTCTTCAGCCTTCTTTAGGTCTATTTCATGTCTTTCTAACACTTGGCTTGGGCTACCTGCTACGATAAACGCGACAACAGGAACCGCTGCCTTTTTTGCTTTCCTTAAATCTTCATGCACAGAAAACGAAGTGTAGGCAGCAACGTCTAATTCACTGAATTGTTTGCCAACCTCGTAAATTCCTTCTTTAACGCAATTAACAGCATATTCAATGTCCTTTGGGTGACAAGCATTTATAAGGACACCATCGCCGATTTTTCCAGCTAATGCAAGCATTTTCGGTCCTTGAGCCCCAATGTAAATTGGAATCCTGCCTCTAGGCTTAAAGAAGAATTTTGCGCCAGCTATTTGGAAAACTCCTCCCTCGAATACAACGTTTTCTCCGCTGGTCATCTTTCGGATTATGTTAACGGCTTCTTTAACGGCGGTAAGTGGCTTGCGCATTTCAACTCCTACGCTTGCAAGCGTCGTCTTGTCTCCCGCACCGATACCTAAAACTACACGCGCTGGAGCCAGCTCGTTTAAGGTGGCTACGGCTTGAGCAGTGAAAACCGGGCTCACCATGTATGGGTTGGTTACTCCTGGACCAAGTGTTATTTTGTTTGTGTAGATTGCCGCTGCGGTGAGCGCAACGTATACGTTGCGGTTGTTGAAGTGATCGGTTATCCAGAGGTTGCTGAAACCACCTCTTTCGGCTTGAACGGCGTAGTAGGTTATTTTCCAAAACGGCTCCTTAGGCACAAATTCTATTCCAAACTTAACCATTTCTAGACCTCTCCTTCAATTTTGTCAGCTATTTCATATAGTTGAAGTTCTCCCAAAACTGTGAGGGTTTTTTCTTGTTCGAGCAAAACTGCTACCTTAAGAAGTGCTGAAAGCCCAAGTTCGCTGGTGAGAAGGTTCTGCTGCCATTGATAAAGAATTATTTTTGCTAAGTCACTAGGCATTTTATTGTCGTTTTTGGACGAGAGAATTATGTCAACGAGTTTGTCCGCAGTGTTTCTTCGTTTTTCTCTTGGAATCAATTCTACAAGTTTAGGGTAGTCCATTTCAATTGCCTCTTGTTTTCTTTGGAGTTGTTAGTTTGGCTTTTTTCTGCCATTTAAAACTACCGTTATCAAGTGAAAATTTACATGAAGTCTGCTAGGCTTCGCTGTTCAATTTTCTCTCTCTTTGGGACGGTTTCTTTTTGTTCTGGAAATATTAGGAGTTGCCCATATACACCGTCATAGCCAGGGACGACATCTACTTTTCCTTCTCTCACGCGCGTGACTGCTTCTGCAATCTGGGGATTGACAATCTTTGACATCTCTTCTTGGGAAGCATCAATCAACACAGCGTATTCGCTGCCGAATTTCGCGGTTAAAGTGTTGTAGACGTCCCAAACTTTTTGAACACTAGGATAACTGACACCTAAGACCGTGACAATTATCTCTGACAAAGGTAAAAGATGCACATAGCCTATTGCACCTGCAGGCTTAAACCCTACCGGGCGGTCTGCAAGTTCTTCGACTCGCTGTTCTACGCCTTTTGTCAATCTTTTACGACAGACAGGACACCGATTTCCAAATTTAATTGCCTCTTGAGGGGAAAGCGCAACCTTGCAGTTTCTGTGACCTGTCCAATGATACTTTCCATAGGCTGGATTGGTTTCAATGGTGAACCTAAAGCGTTTCGAATCCTTTTGGCGAATGGCATCCACCACTTCAAAATACGTTAAAGGTTCCAAATCGAAAACGTTAGCTTCTCTTCCTATTCTCCACGGCCAAGGACTGTGACTGTCGCTGTTAGAGACCAACGAATACTTGTCCAACATGCTTAAACGCCAATTCATAGGTGGATCAGAAGAAAGCCCTGTTTCGAGAGCTGGAATATGCTTCGTCATGTCTTGGTAGCAATCTTCTATGCGGTTGAAGCCACTGAAAGCACCAAACAGGCTGAACCAAGGCGTCCAAGCATGAGCAGGGATAACAACGTTTTCGCTGGATATTTGCATTATTTCTTCGACCAGTTGAGGCGCGGTCATGTCCAACATGGGTCTGCCGTCAATAGCTAAGTTGCCGTATCGTGCTAGTCTTTCGTTGATTTGAACGGCGGTTTCAATGCTGGGAGTTAGAATTACGTGATGAATTTTCTTTACGCTGTTTTCGAAGGTAAAGATCGTGCAGACTTCGCCAGTTATCATGTAAAGAACAGGAGACGCTTGGTCTTTAGCGAGTTTGTAGAGGCTTGTTTCTTGGAACTCTACCAAGTCGCGCTTTAATTCTTCAAGCCATTTAGGATGCGTGAAGTCGCCTGTGCCCAAAAGGTTCAAGCCTTTGATTTGGGCAAAACGGGTAACTTCGTCTATGTTCATTTTTTGGCTCGTGGCACGGCTGAAACGGCTGTGAATATGCAGGTCTGCGATAACTCTCAATTAACCTTCTTCTCCTTTTCTTTCACATATTTCAAAAAGATCTTCTCCCAGTCAATCTTGAACATGACAACCATCACGATAATCAGTAATATTATTCCAAGGAGCCCTCCAAGCAAAACTGCTATCCAGTCGCTGCCTTCACCAAAAATGTCTTTAATAATCTGTATTGCATAACGCCCACTGTAGGCTACGATGAAGTTCATGCTCATTTTTCCAATCAAAGCAGGAATAAACGCCCGCAAGAGACTGTAGCGCATTATGCCTAGTGGAATGAAAAGGAGATCATCTGGCAGAGGTGTTAAAGCGAAAAGAAAAATAGTAATGGGACCAAATCTGTCAAAGACCTTCACCATGAACTCCATTTTTCTACGTCGCTCTGCGCTGATGACTCTTCTTCCGTAAAAACCAAGGAGGTAGCCGGAGAATTCACCTACTGCGGAGCCGAGTCCCGCGGCGATTGCAATCAGAAATGGGTCAAAGAGGCCTCCGAGAGTGAAAATAACTACCGTGTAGGGTATAGGAAAGAAAATGGATAGGGCGCCGATTAGGCTGATTAGAAAAATTCCGAAGTAGCCATAGTTCTGTGCGAGTTGTTGCATCCACTCGACTAGCTGCTGTAGCGCATTTTGAAGTAAGATTTGCAAACAAGTCCTCTCGAAAGCCCGTTTTAACGGTTAGTTTTAACGCTTATCGTGTTTAACCCTAATAATCTTTGTTGGCGTAACAATAATGTCGACTTTTTCATCTTGCAGCGTAGAGGGTGCGTATTCAACTAGTTGAACGTCATGTATTACAGTGGCAACAGGCACTTTTCCAAACTTTCCCTTTACCATCCTTATTTCGCGGTCTCCATAACCGCGACCCTTTCCAAGCCTATTCCCGTTTCCGTCAACAGCCACACTGCCAGTTACAATTAGGTCTGGCTTTTGGAAAGCCGTTGTTTCTTTTCCAAATTTGAAAGCGCCTTTAATTGTTGAAGCAAACCGTTCTTTTCCAGCAGTTGTCTCCGGAGCGATTACGAGAAAGCCGTGTTTAAGCCTAGGCGTAGCCATAACCAGAACCTTGCCGTCTTTTAAGGTCATTTCTCGAACTGACCTTTGAGGAGAGTCTGGGTTGCAGAAGATAACCCTTGCCTTTTTATATTCTGGCAGGTTTCCCAGGTTTTGAGCGGCTTTTTCGGCGCCGATGAAGTTGGGTATTCGGTGATACACGGGTTTTGGAAAAGTAACTATTCCCTTTTCTTCCATTAGCTTCCAGATTTTCATCCGTGTCTCATTCTTGGACAAGTTGCTTACCCGCTGGGTATGGCGTGTTAATTTTAAATAGTGCGCTTAAGTCATTAAATTTTGGTGTAAACGATGAATTTATTCGCCTTCTTTTTAATATGGATGGCTACGTTTGCCGTTCCTATCCCGCCCCGAAGAGACAGAGTGAAGGCGTTGCCTCGAATCGTCACCTTTCTTTTAGGTTTGTTACTGTTCTTAATTTTTGTAGCGGTCTTCACGCCTTTGAGTTTATTTACGTATTGGCTGGTGTACACGCGAGTTTTTCTGGCTTTACTGGAATATGCCTTCACAATTAAACGGAGACAAGAAAACGAAGGTTTTAGAAGTTATCGTTTTCGAAGGAAACTTAAAGTTTCGGTTAAGGCTAAAGGGAAAATCATCGCATCGCTTTTTGTTTTGTATCTTATTTTTTGCATTATTGGTCTTGCTTTCTCCCAAATTCAGCGAGTGAGCAACGCCTACTATTTTAACAATTTCATCGAGTTGCAGTCGAGCTTACCATTCAGCAAGCCTATTCCAGACAGCATGGTGCGGCTTGTTACCAAAGAGTTGGCAATTTCTGTTGCTAGGCGTCACATGTCAGAGTTTGGAAGCAACATGCGAGTGTTAGATACGCATATCACTAAAACCTTAGACGCACGCCTAGTTTGGGTTGCAGTTATCGGCTCAACAAATGTAATAGCAGAAAACTATGTGAAGGGATTCATAATTATTGACGCCACTGACCCAGCGGTTGTTCCTGAAATTGTGCATAAGGAATTTCTAGTAGGCGACGGACTATGGTGGGACCGCGGCTTTCCATTTAAACCTTACATGTCAAGCATAGCCGACAGTTACGGTGTCTCCTATCCTTCATGGGATCCAACCACTGGCGAACTAGTGTACATTGTGGCCAAATACAGTGTAGGGTTAGATTTAATCCACAGGTATGCTGGACTTATTGTTTACAATTCTGAGGGAGCGATAGCATACGACTTTTCTAATCTGCAGGCAGTTCCAACATGGGTTACTCAAGTTTACGACGAAGACTGGTTGGAGCGTATGATTAACGAGTGGGGAGGCTTCAGAAGAGGAGAAGCCTTTGACTATTGGGCTGGTGGTTTCTTATGGATTATTCCGCCAAGCAGAGAACGAGTTGAAATGTCGGAAGATACACGTTACATTGTTGACACAGAAACAGAAGATGTAATCGCCATGGTTATGGTGAACCCCATTGCCAGCGAAAGAACCCTTGCTGGTGTCTTCAAGGCAACAAGAGAAGGAATCTTCTATTATGACTATTCAAAGGAGAAATATATCTCGGGCATAACGGCCGAAGACATAATTGAAGGAAAACTGCTCAAGCCTGCAACCGGCTTATACGATGCGGAAATGCCACTTCTATATTCAGTTCAAATTGGAGAAAATTCGTATCGTTTAGCGTGGTATGTGCCGATTTACTGGCGCGAAGGAACTGGTGGACCCGATGAAACCATTTATTTGTCTGGCTTCGCCATTATCGATGCTCAAGATATAAACAGCGTCTCAATCAAAATGGCTGGCGAGGGACTCACAAGTGAACAACTAGTGCAATCAACCAGATTAGACTTCATCAAACTTTTTGGGGTAGTCACATTTGTTGATTTAGACACCACCGTTGATAACAGATATGAGTACGTAGTGGATGGAACAACTCATGTTGTATTGCATACTGAAAACAGCACTTACCCGTGGATAGAGGCGACAGCCAACGACTTGCCTCAACGGAAATGGTACGAGTTGCTATCTACCGAGGAGGGTCACCATATTATGGCGCGTATTGAAAAACGAGGCGAAGTTTGGATCATAATCGACTTTGACAACCTAAACCTCTAAATCTACTAGCGCACAGAATCCATAGCGTTGCGAGTTAAGCTCCGAATTTTTTGGTTTTTCCAAGCAAGTTCATAAGGATTGGCAGAAGATCTTTACCTCTGATTCTTCCAAGTCCTCCTCTTGCGCAGGATCTTTCGGTGAATTCTTCAATGTCGTCTGTGCGTACTTCTGGTCCGTAGATGACCACTGGCACGGGGTCGCCTTCATGTTCCTTTGTGTAAGAAGAGGTTGTGTGGTCTGCAGTCACAGCGATGTAGGTTTTGCTCAAATCAACATTGCGAGTGATATACTCCACTAATTGGTCGATCTTCTCTATCATCCTCACCTTTTCATCGACTCGACCATCATGACTGGCAATATCCGGCGCCTTTACATGCACAAACACGAAATCATAAGAACGAAGGGCTTTAATGGCGGCGTTAGCTTTAGCCAGAACATTAGTGTCATAGGTTCCCGTGGCCCCGGAAACATTGATAAGCTTCATTCCCGCCGCTTTGCAAACGCCCTTAACCAGAGGCATGGCGCTAATAGCAACTGCAGTGATGCCATATTGAAGAGGAAGAGGCGCCAAATCGGGCAGTTTACCAGCGCCTCGACACAAAACAATGTTGGCTGGGAGCAAGCCTGCCATTTCTCTTTCAATGTTTAAAGGATGACTTTTAAGAACCTCATGAAAATAATAAGTGAGCTCGTTGAGAATTTGGGCCGTCTTCTCCGCTTCGGCAGCGCCGTCAAGAGGACGTACTTCCAAAACTTTTTTCCCTACTTTGTATGGGTCGGAGCCACTCACCATTGTGGATAGATGGACTCCTCTGAGCAGAAGTATGGCGCGATGCTGAATGGTGTTTTGGAATATTATTTGAACATCCTCATGACCTTGAAGAGTTACTTCTTTAAACTCTTCGGCGAGACGAGCAGCATCTATAGTTGCGATTCTACCAGCCCTTCTATCAATCACCTTAAGCTTGCTGTCTACCGTGGCGAAATTACATCTGAAAGCCACATCGTTAGGTAAAACTTCGACACCAAATCCTATCGCCTCAAAGGCTCCTCTTCCAGAATAAACCTTTTCGGCATCGTATCCAAGCAAGGCTAGGTGCGCCACATCACTGCCCGGTGGAATTCCAGGCGCAATGACATCCATTATGCCGCAAACACCTTTTTCTGCCAGCAAGTTAAGAGAAGGCTTTGTAGCAGCTTCAAGCGGGGTCTTGCTGTTCAATTCAGCCAAGGGGCGGTCCGCCATGCCGTCTCCAACAATTAAAATAGCTTTCACGATTTCATCCCACCAAAGACAGTTTTTTCTTTAAACTTAAGATCGACAAACTTTGGAGACAAATGTGCATATAAAGCCAACCCGTTTAATTTCAACCGAATTCTCTTTTCTAGCTTTCCCTTATTTTCATTTTACCACTTAAATCTTCATTTAAATACTTTTTTTAGGAGTCATTAGGTGCGCACGTATACATCACATAACGATGTAGGGTAACACGCTTTGCAGCCTAATACGCCTTCGCAAACAAAACAACTTCTTTAGCTCTGCTACCACAGTAAACGCAATCAGAGAACGGTTTTTCTTTTTCAAATGGAATTAAGGAAATTGTTGCGCCTGTTTCTTCCTTTACTTTTTCTTCACACTCTCTGCTCGCACACCAACAGGCCTTGATGAAGCCGCCCTTTTTTCTCAAGGCTTTCTTGAATTCACGATAGTTTTTAACCGTTGAGATGTTGTCCTCTAAGAACTTTTTGGCCCGGTTGAAAAGATTGGCTTGAACTGCTACGAGCATTTCGCTTAGTGCGCTGACTAGTTGTTCTTCTTTCACCTCAACTCGTTCAAACGTGTCTCTCCTCGCGGCCATAACTTGTTTTCTCTTTATGTCTCTCGGGCCAATCTCGATTCTTATGGGCACGCCTTTCAATTCCCACTCGTTGAATTTCCATCCAGGCGTGTATTCCGCTCTGTCATCAATTATGGTTGTTATCCCGTTTTGGTTAAGCCTCTCAGAGACTTCTCGAGCTTTGTTGAGGATCAAGTCTCTTTCAACTTCCTTGTAGAATATGGGAATGACTACAGCCTTATACGGAGCTATTTCAGGGGGAAGCACCAGCCCTTTGTCATCGCCGTGAACCATTACTATCGCACCAATTAGTCTGGTAGATATGCCCCACGAAGTTGTCCAAACATAATGCTTCTTTTCATCCTCTCCGACAAACTGAATTTTAAACGCCTCCGAAAAGTTTTGCCCAAGATTGTGCGATGTTCCCATCTGCAGCGCCTTTCCGTCTGGCATCAAAGCTTCTAGCGCGACTGTGTAAAGGGCTCCAGCAAACTTCTCAAGCTCGCTTTTCTTTCCAACAAGCACTGGTATGGCGAGCAGGTTTTCCATTAAATCCTTGTAGATGTTGAGAATAGCCATGGCTTCCCTGTCAGCCTCTTCAATTGTTGCGTGCGCTGTGTGACCTTCTTGCCACAGAAACTCTCTTGTTCTCAAGAAGGGCTTAGTGGCTTTTGTTTCCCATCTCACTATATTGCACCATTGATTTAGCTTGAGGGGTAGGTCTCTCCAACTCTTTATCCACTTCTTAAACATGGTGTAGATTATTGTTTCCGACGTGGGCCTAACGGCTAGCCTTTCTTTTAGCTCGCTTTCACCGCCGATGGTGACCCATGCGCATTCGGGAACAAATCCCTTGAAATGTTTAGCCTCTTTCTTCAAGAACCTCTCGGGTATGAACATGGGAAAGTAAGCGTTTTTGTGTCCGGTTTCCTTGATTCTTTCATCGAAGTATCTCTGGATTTTTTCCCACATGACATATGAGTATTCTCTGAAGACGATACAGCCCTTAACAGGAGCATAGTCGGCTAGCTCCGACCTTAAGACGACTTGGGTGTACCACTTTGAAAATTGTTCGGACTTTTTAGCAGTAATCCCTGCTGCCTTTGCCATTTTAATCCCTCCATCGAAACATGGTTTTGTAGAAGTTAGACATTAATGTAGGATCGATATTAGAGAAGAAGTCAACGTTGTGGAACGCAGTCACCCATTGCAACCACTTCTTCACCAAATCTATGAGAAACTATTTAAAAGTTTCCTTTGAGGACTCCTCACTATTGTGTAATGAGTTGAGGCTTAGAGAAGCAGCTTCACCGCTTCTTTTCCCCTCATTCCGATCTCTATTCCCTTTGTCTGAGCCTTAGATGTGACAGCTTTGATTTCAGCATTAAAGACATCGTCGAAGCTTTTTACGCCAGTCACTGTAGCTGCTGCTACGTTGAGTTTTTCAGCAGCGTCAATGTTTATGAAGCCACATCCAACAAAGCCCGTTTGTCCAATTATAATCAGCAGTGGTGGCGAGTCAGGCAACCTTACTCGAAGTCCAAACGCCGTTTTTTCACCAATTCTTAAAGGAGAAACCTCAATCATACGGCACACCCTTAACATTATTTGTTCAGATGTAGTTTTTAAATAAAATCCCAACTGCAAGCTAGGATTTCAAATCCAGAAAGCTCGGAAGATGCACGTGCATTCACGGTTTCTTGCGCATAAAGAGAATTATTCCTCCAAGGGCTAGCAAGATCAGAATTATCGCGGCAATGACGATCATCCACAATGGCACGCCTTCACTTGGAGCAGTAATGGTCACCGTGATTGATTCAGTGTCACTGTTGCCCGCTGCATCTCTGACCGTTAAGGTAACCGTATAATCTCCTGCACTTGTGTACGTGTGCGTTGTCGTAATGCTAGTTCCAGTTGTTCCGTCGCCAAAGTCCCACTCATAGTCAACTATACCTACATTATCGGTGGAATCGCTGGCGTCAAAGGAAACGGAAGTTTCAACCATAGCAGTCTTATCAGAACCTGGCTCAGCGACGGGGCTTGTAACGTCGAGAACGATAATAACAACCTCATCAGTCTCCGAGTTACCGGCAGCATCCGAAACGGTTAGGGTAACGGTGTATGTGCCAGGCGTTGCAAAGGTGTATGTTGGGTTAACTCCCGTTAGGGTTTGAAGTGTTTCATCCGTAAATGTCCATGTCCAGCTTACGACCGCAACATTGTCGGTCGAACCAGAACCATCAAAAGTGACCAGCGTGTCCTCATCAACCGTCTGGTCAGGACCGGCATTAGCCACTGGAGAAGTTACGTCTACAACAGTAATCACAACAGTGTCGGTATCCCAGTTTCCGGTAGCATCAGACACGTTTAAGGTAACAGTGTAGGTGCCAGGCGCAGCAAAAGTGTATGTTACATTTTCCCCGGTCAAGGTCTGGGGTGTCACATCGGTGAACGTCCATGTCCAGCTTGCGACACCAACATTATCGGTGGATCGCCAACCTTCAAGGGTCACCAAGGTGTCCTCGTCAACCGTCTGATCAGGACCAGCATCGGCGACAGGACTTGTAACGTCTAAAACTGTAATAACAACATCGTCAGTATCCCAATTACCCCTTGCGTCCGTTACGTTCAAGGTAACAGTGTAAGTTCCTGGCTCCGTATAGGTGTGAGTTGTGGTCACACCGGTTCCAGTTGTTCCGTCACCAAAATTCCAAACATAGCTGATGATATCGACGTTGTCGGTGGAACCAGAACCGTCAAAGGCAACTTCGGTGTCCTCATCAACCGTCTGGTCAGAACCCGCATCAGCCACCGGAGAGGTTACATCAACAACCGTAATTATGACCGTGTCGGTGGCCCAGTTCCCGGCAGTGTCTGTGACGTTCAGTGTCACCGTATAGATGCCAGGCGTTTGGAAAGTGTAGGTTGGGTTTACACCGGTTAAAGTCTGCGGCGTCACATCAACAAATGTCCATGTATAACTCGCGATCCCAACAATGTCGGTCGAACCAGAACCATCAAAAGTGACCAGCGTGTCCTCATCAACCGTCTGATCGGGACCAGCATCAGTAACAGGCGGAGTCACGTCGAGAACCGTAATCACAATAATGTCAGTATCCCAGTTGCCAGCAGCATCAGACACGTTTAGAGTTACCGTATAGACATCCGGTGTAGAAAATGTGTAGGTTGGGCTAACGCCACTAAGGGTTTGTAACACGCTTTCATCCATGAACGTCCAAACGTAACTAACAACCCCGGCATTGTCAGCTGAGCCAGAACCATCAAAGGTCACCAAGGTGTCCTCGTCAACCGTCTGGTCAGGGCCAGCATCGGCGACAGGACTTGTAACGTCTAAAACTGTAATAACAACATCGTCAGTATCCCAATTACACCTTGCATCCGTTACGTTAAGCGTTACAGTGTAGATGCCTGGGTTGGCGAAGTTGTAATTTGGGCTAACACCAGTAAGTGTTTGAGGCGTCACATCTACGAAGGTCCATGTGTAACCTATGATGCCTATGTTGTCGGTGGACCCGGAGCCGTCAAAAGTTACAATGGTGTCTTCATCAACTGTCTGGTCAGGGCCTGCGTCTGCCACGGGTGGGGTGCTGTCAGCGGGGTTTGTTCCCATCACTTGGACTAATTGAGTGCTATGGCTGTAGGTGAAGTAGATGAAAGTGTTAGTACAGTTTTTGGTCACAATGGGGTTTGGATCTACCTGCATACCGTTAACTAGAACGATCCATTGGTCTATTGGAGCGTTGAGCAGGGCCTTCGGGATTGTAATGTTGCAGAAGCCGGTGGTGCTGTCTGGACGTGTTACGTTAAAGGTTATCTGTTTGTCGAGCTGGCTGAATTTCATGAAGGTGACAGTGGAGTTGCTGACTGTTGAGACTGAGTAAGTTTCGTCTTCAAAGACTATGTCCCATCCCATGGGCCAAGGGGTCATAAGTGGAAAGTTATCCACATCTTGGTGCGGAATGAGGGTGTCTCCGATTCCATCGCCGTCTGTGTCTTCGCCTCCATAGTCACTCCAATAATTTCCTTCGGAACCGTTGTCCCATGTGGTGTCAGATCCCCAATCCCACACTTGTTCTGCGTTGTCAAGAAAGTTGTTGTGGAAAATTGTGTCGTTACCTATGTCCAGTTCGATGGCGACATCGACGCTATTTGAGATGGTGTTGCCAACTATCGTGTTGTTCGCAGTTTCATAGAGTCCAAGGCCGATACCATACGTTGAGCAGATTGTGTTTCTATAGATTAAGGTGTTGTTAACGAAATCTACGTAGAGACCCCAATCGCCATTTTCGATCATAAGGTTGCTTTCAATCGTATTGTTGATGGATTCCAGAAGGGCAATGGCATCCCACCCACATTCCATGATGAAATTGTTAATTATGGTGCTATTGTTGTAACCCCACACAAGGATACCGTCTTCATTAGCGTTCCTTATTGTAAATCCATC
>Ga0224501_10001291_pt1 | contig 19470 bp, 13 predicted proteins | sample SF_Oct11_sed_USG_4_FD_169105 | JGI IMG/M metagenome (GOLD analysis project Ga0224501, IMG submission 169105) | Sediment microbial communities from San Francisco Bay, California, United States - SF_Oct11_sed_USGS_8_1 | ecosystem: Environmental > Aquatic > Marine > Sediment | place: USA...
TTATATAAACTATCTGTAAATTGCATATGTTAGAATCCCTCTTAGATAAATTCTGACTCATACACTTAGGCGGCAAGCCGCAGGCTATGCGTTTGGAACTATAACAACGACAGAGAAACCTTTCGATTTTCCGAAAGTTTAACGCTCAACTAAGGATGTTTTGCCTAAAATACGTCGATTTTTCACTCGGAATTTGTTTTTAACCACGGCAATCCCGGGTGGATTGGGTCTGATGTACCTATCTGTTTGTTGTTTATGACATAATTGCCTCGCTTATACTGAACAGGTGTTTAGAAACATGATAATTGCTGATACGCACGTCCATTTCTATCCCGTATTCGATATGGCCAGCTTGTTAAATAGCGCCTTTGATAATCTGTCGCGTATTGCAGCAAAACAGAATCAGAAAACAGAAGACACGCACCTGGTTTTAATGCTCACCGAAAGCAGCCGCCAGGACTGGTTTGTAGATACTTACCAACAACTAAACAAGGGACAGGCCGTTGAGTATGGTCAGTGGTCCATACAGCGGGTGGCGGACGACACCAGAGCGCTGGACGCTTTAAGCCCTAACTCAAAAAAAATAAAAATAATACAGGGATATCAAATAGTTACAAAAGAGAATCTGGAGGTGCTGGGCTTGTGTAGCAAAGCGCGCATAGCCGACGGTGCGAGCCTGGACCAAACCATCAACTCCCTGCTGGAACAAGATGCCATGCCAGTACTACCCTGGGGAGTTGGCAAATGGCTGGGAACACGTGGCGAGTTGGTGAGTGCCCGCATCACCGCTAGTACCGTAGGAACAGTGGCTCTGGGTGACAATGGCGGTAGGCCGGGCCTTTTTCCCTATCCCAGGCAATTCAGCATTGCCAAAGAGTTGGGAATGGCTGTCTATCCCGGAACTGATCCATTGCCTATCCGTGGTGAAGAAAAACGAGTCGGAACTTGTGTCTCCTATATTCCGCAAGTAGCGACAACTGGTCCCCTGTCTGCGCAAATAGTTCACGCTTTGAAGCAGAATAGTTCGGAGTCCAATGGGCATCATGAGTTGGAAGGGTTATTTCGCTTTTTTCGAAACCAGGCACTTCTGCGCCTGAATAAGTAGTTTTGCCAGGCTTATAGTAACAATAAACAAAATATATCAGAGAGACGTGCAGTGAAGATCCTGATTTTAGCACCACACCCATTTTACCAGGAAAGAGGAACCCCCATTGCGGTGGATTTTCTTTGCAAGGCTTTGAGTGATCGTGGGGACGAGGTGCATGTATTGACCTTTCACGAAGGCACTGACCGAGAACACAAGAACGTTACGATTTATCGGGCACAACCCTGGTTTGCTGTAAACAATGTTAAACCCGGCTTTTCAGTCAAAAAGCTATTGTGTGATGTTTTTCTATTTTTCAAATTCCTAAAAATGATGCGAAGGGAAAAATACGACGTGGTGCATGCGGTTGAAGAATCCGCATTTATGGCCTTTGCTGTGTGTCCCTTTTATAAAACACCTTATATTTTTGACATCGATTCGTCGATGACGACACAGATACTCGATAAATTTCCTGTGCTAAAACCTCTCGGTGGCCTGCTGCGATTTCTGGAATCACTCCCTGTACGTTATGCCGCTGCCTGTGTGCCGGTGTGTGATGCCTTGGCGAATGATATTCGAAAATACAAGCCCAAACGGATGACGATTTTGAAAGACGTGTCGCTCATATCCAATGAAACGCATGACAATGTGGAGCAGCTGCGAGAGCAATTGAGTATCAAGGGACTCATGATGATGTATATCGGCAATCTGGAGTCTTACCAGGGAATCGATCTTTTGCTGAACAGTTTTGCCAGCTTGAGTGAAAAAGGGCTTGGACTTTCATTGGTCATTATCGGTGGCTCGGATGCGGATATCGAGAAATACAAGGGTAAGGTGAATAAAGAACATATAGCCAATGTGCATCTGGTTGGACGAAAACCGGTTGCCCATATCAATGACTACATGAAGCAAGCCGACATATTGGTCTCACCACGGGTTCATGGTGTGAATACACCCATGAAGGTCTATAGCTATCTGGATTCGGGTGTGGCAGTACTGGCGACTGATTTGCCGACACATACCCAAGTGATGACAGACAAGATTGCTGTATTGGCGGCGGCGGATACTCGGTCCTTTGCCAGTGGAATCGAGGAAATCGCGGCAGATGAGGTTCGAAGGAAGGAATTGGCAAAAAATGCGAAGGAATATATTGAGAAGGAACATTCTTATTCGGCGTTTTGTAAAACCATAGACAAGATCTATACGTCCTTGAGCGAGTAAGCACCAAGCCAGGCCCATCCTATGCGCGAAGACTATAATAACAAAAAATATGATTTGGCCATTATAGGCGGCGGGAGCCACGGTTGTGCATTGGCCATGGAAGCCAGCCGCATGGGATATTCGGTAGTTTTACTGGAGAAGGAAGACTTTTCCTCTGGCACATCCGCCAATAGTCTCAAGGTCATCCATGGCGGAATTCGCTATTTACAGACCCTATCCATTAAACGACTGCTCTATTCCTCACGTGAACGAAGCCGATTACTGAAGGACTTTCCCCATTTAGTAGAGCCGCTTCGATGTTTTATGCCGACCCAGAGAAAGCTAACTAAATCGAAATCAATTGTAGGTTTCGCATTTAAAATTTATGATTTTCTTACAGCCAACAGAAATCGAGGCCTGTGTCCATCGAGAGAGATTGAAAACACAACAATCTATTCTCGCAATCGATTTTTTTCCCTCTTCTCCAACTTGAAGGACTGCGACTATACTGGCGGTGTCAGCTGGTTCGACGCGCAAGTCTACAATACCGAACGACTGGTTCTTAGTTACGCCTTGTCTGCAAAAGAGTTGGGGGCGGAAATTCTAAATCATTGTGCGGTAGAAACGCTGGACAAAGAGAACAACCGTATTACAGAAATTCACATTGCGGATAAAATTCTAAAACGCAAGACTACGGTAAAGGCTGATGTAGTTATTGATACCACGGGTCCCTGGGCCTATTTTGACAAGCCTCGAAGCGCGTTGAAGTTTGCGAAGGCCGTGAATTTTATTATCGACAAAAAACTGGTGGAACACGCCATCGGGCTCACCATTCCAAAAACGGAAACAAGAGACACGCGCCTTTTGTTTTATACCCCCTGGCGAGATAGAACGCTGGTCGGTACCTGGTATTTTCCCTATAGCGCCGAGGCCGATCAGCTTGCAGAGCCCAATGCCCAGGAAGTGGACGAGATACTTGCTGATATCAATAATCAGTTTCCGCAAGCAGAAATTGGTCGGCAGCATATTTCACTCATTCACAAAGGGCTGCTACCCGCTGAAAACGAGTCTATGACCAATGCGGAGCCCAGCTTGATTGCTGAATCCTACTTGCTCGATGGCGAAAAAACCGGGGCTGCTAACCTGCTGGCCATGCAAGGAACCAAGTTTACGACCGCACGAGTGAGTGCTGAACGATGCCTTGAACACTGTCTAAAAAACGGCTTGTTGCAGCACAGGGATAAGCTTGAGGAAAATTTGCCGTTTTATGGCTGCGAGTTCACGCAATACGATGATTTTCTTAGGCAATCTGAGGTAGAATACGCAGGCCTTTGGGATGCCCCTACGCGACATCGCCTGCTCAGAAATTACGGAACTAATATTAATAAAATCAGCAGGATAGCATATGAAGATGGCGGCCTGGCGGAGATGGTGCCTGGTACCAACGATGTTCCTAAGGCCGAAATAAAGTATCTCGTAGATAGTGAGCTGGTTTATTCACTTTCAGATCTCTTGTTTCGAAGATGTGACGTTGGCTCGGTGGGCTTGCCGAATGGCGAGACAATAGCCTATGGCGCAGACGTACTTGCACAACGATTTGCCTGGTCAGAACAAGAACGATTACAAAATATTAATGCATTAATGGAGCTGTATCCAATATGGGCCAGAAAACAGTAGTAGTTACCGGTAGCACCGGCTTTCTCGGGAGCCACCTCGTGGAAAAACTCCTGGAGAATTCATATAAGGTTAACGCGCTTGCACGCGACGCAGACAAGGCTTCAGGCCTGAAAGGGCGCGTCAATAAACTACTCATCGGTGACATTAGCGACCGAAAGATAATGGACGAGCTGTGCGCCGGAGCAGATTATGTAATACACACCGTTTCCAATTTTCGTACTGCATCTGGTCCTCCAGAGAGCTATAAGCACATCAATGTGGATGGAACCAAGGTCACCTTCGATAGTGCTCGGGATGCTGGCGTTAAACGCTATATACAATGTTCCACTATAGGTGTGCATGGCGATGTGAAGACCACACCAGCCAATGAAGAAACAGAATTTGCACCTGGTGACCTCTATCAGGAAACCAAATTGGAATCTGAAAACTATGTTCGATCCAATATTGGCAAGAGTGATATGGAAGTAGTGATCGTAAGACCTACCTCTATGTATGGCCCCGGTGATATGCGCATGCTCAAGATGTTCAAAATGTTAAAGAAGAAGACCTTCTTTAAGGTTGGGCCTTGTAAAGAAAATTTTCACGCCGTGTATATCGATGATATCGTCAATGGTTTTCTAAAGGTGCTGGAGACACCCGGTATTGACGGAGAAACGTTTATTATTGGCGGAAACAGCTATCTCCCTTTGGACGAATATATCGATGTGGTTGCCAAGGCCGTTGGCGCCCCTCCTCCCTCTCTTCGATTCCCTTATGGGCTGTTTCACACAGCAGCCGTGCTCTGTGAAAAGATTTTTGTCCCTTTGGGTATGGAGCCACCGCTGCACGTGAGACGTGTACGTTTCTTTAGAAATAATCGCGCCTTTGATATCAGCAAGGCGAAGAAGATGCTTGGCTATGAACCCAAGGTGGAATTGGAAGAGGGCATGAAACGCACGGCCCAGTGGTATCAGGAAAACGGTTACCTTTAGTGTCATTGGTACGCGTGTATGTTAGATAAAGAGCTTAAGAAAACAATTAAAAAAACCACTGAGTGGAAAACGCTAAGTGACCTCGTCAAGGGTTTAGACTTTGACACGCTTCGCGCCCGTGAGGTTGAACTGATATATCGTCAGATTGATAAATCGCCCAGAGAAGTTGACGTTAAAATTGCGTATCTGTCCAATCTTACGATTGATTTGCTCGCACCCTATTTGACAACACTCTCTTGTTGCCATGACCTGAAAGTAGAAAACTATATCGCCCCCTTCGGCCAATATTTTCAGGAATTATTGAGCCCCGATTCAGGTCTGGCAGCATTCGCTCCTGATGTGATTGTGCTTGATCTATCCCTGTCACAATTATCCCCTCAACTTGCTAGTTCATTTTTGTCGCTGTCACAAGAACAATTGGAGAGCGAGTTAAACCGGATTCGCACCACGATTTCACAACTGGTCGGATTGGCTGAGAAGAACACAGGCGCCTACGTGCTGATATCTAATTTTGTGCAGCCCGCATATCCACAAGCGGGTATAGCCGATCTTACCAATAAGCAGAGCGAAACCGCCTGGTACAGTAAACTGAATCTGGCGTTGATTGATGAACTCCGCGACAGCAATCGTGCCTATCTGGTGGACAAGAATAATGCACTGGCCCGGGTCGGTAAGGACAATATCACAGATAGTAAAATGTATTATCTCGCGAAAATGGAATTGAATGATCTGGGCCTGACCGCCTACTCCCATGAGTTAATGCGATACCTCATCGCGCTCAAGGGTAAAACCAAGAAATGCGTCGTTGTTGATCTGGACAACACCCTGTGGGGTGGAGTTGTAGGTGAAGAGGGCGCAGAGGGTGTCAAAGTAGGCAAGGGCTATCCTGAAGGTGAGATATTCTATGCATTTCAGAATTATCTGAAGACTCTGAAACAAAGGGGTTTTGTGCTTGCCATTTCAAGCAAGAATAACCCAGAGGATGCTGAGGAAGTCTTCGCGACGCGGGATGATATGCCTTTGGCCTTGGAAGATTTTTCCAGTAGACGCATAAACTGGGAGCCCAAGTTTGAGAACATCGCCTCGATTGCAAAGGGCTTGAATATAGGTGTCGATAGCCTGGTTTTTTTGGACGATAACCCCGTCGAACGGGATCTGATTCGGTCCGCTTTACCCCAGGTAGAGGTACCGGAATTGGGAAGCGAGCCCAGTACCTATCTGAAGGTACTGTATGCTTCGCCTTATTTTGAACGTCTGTTTTTAACCGAAGAAGACCTAAAGAAGGTCCAGCAATACTCTGAGAATGCACAACGGGCAGAGATGCAGGAATCAATCGGCGATATGGATTCTTTTCTTAGCTCCTTAGGCACCGAAGTGAGGGTGGCGCAAGGCAAAAAAGAGACAATCCAAAGAATACATCAGCTTTTTTCAAAGACTAATCAGTTTAATGTAACCACTATTCGCTATGCTATTCCTGATATAGAAAAATTCATCAGCGACGATCGCTACGACTTGATGACAGTATCGGTAAAAGACAATTTTGGTGACTTGGGCATGGTGGGCCTGGTTCTACTTGAACTGAACGAAGACCAGGTCATGGTAGATAGTTTTATATTGAGCTGCCGGGCAATGGGTAGAAAAATAGAAAGCTGTGTCATGAATTTGATTAAGCAGATATACCTGATAGAAGGTGACAAAAAATCCTTAAGTGCGAAGTACATCCCCACGCAAAAAAATAAGCCTGTCGCCGAATTTTTTAGTGCCCAGGGTTGTCAGGTAGCTGAAGAAGCGGATGGGGTTAAAACATACAAGCTGGAGGCGGAGCAAGCGCAAATCATTGACTGCCCCGGTATCACGTTAATTTTGGAGAATAGTAATGAATGAAACCGTAATTGAAATCGTATCCGAAGTGTTTGGAGTGGACGAGGACGATGTGTCTGAAAGTTCCAGTCCGGAGACCATTGATAACTGGGATTCCATGAATCATCTAAAATTGGTTACCGCCATTGAGGAAGAATTTAGCATCAATCTTTCAATGAGTGAAATAGAGTCTATTACTGATGTGAAATCTTTAATGGAAGTTGTAGCGAGTCATACCAAGTAAGAGATAATAATGAAACTAGGAAAAATAGTCAGGCGCTTTTTGGTGCCAGCACCCTTAACCACGTTTATCTATATGGTTAAATATGGATGTAAAATAAGCCCAAAGGCCGAGGTTGAGCTATCTTCCTTGCTTAAAATTGGCAAGGGAACTCAGGTAAGCTCCTTCACCAAAATGAAAGCATCAGACGGCCCTTTGGAAATTGGAAAAGAGGCATCAATTGGTACCTGCTGTTTTTTGTCGGCAGACAAGGGTGGGATTTATATCGGTGACTATTCCATGATAGGGTCGAATACCACTATTATCGGCAACAATTATAAATACGATAAACTGGACATTCCCATTTGCCAACAGGAAAAGACTTCAAAAGGCATCCGAATTGAAGAAAATGTGTGGATTGGTGCCGGGTGCGTCATTATTGATGGTGCCCATATTGGAAAAAATGTAATCGTTACGCCAAACTCCGTGGTATCGGGTAAGGTGCCGGAAAATACAATCGTGCAGGGTAATCCGGCGAAACCGATATTTACCAGGAGATAGAAACTTGGCGAATTCAGTAAGGTTTGAGAACGAAGCCACCATTCGCGAAGATATGGTCAAGGCCTTTTCCGTTCTGACCAGTGACATCAACGCACTGCATATGAATGAGGAAGTGGCACGTAAGACACGTTTCCGTACGCGTATCGTGCATGGGATGTTGCCCTTTTCTCTGCTTTCGCTTTTAAACTCAGATTTTCCGGGGAAGGCGATTCGCTTTCGTACGCTAAAAACACGATTCATCAAGCCCATTCATTATGAACAGAAGGTTTTGCTTGAAGTAGACTACAATCCCTCACAAGAAGAAAAAGGCAGCTATGATTTTGTTGCCCATCTGTTCAGCTTGCCATATCGCGAAAAGGTGACTGAAATAAAGGGCAGTTTCATCCTCACTGCTTCGACGATTGATTCCCTGAAAGCTGCGGGAGCGAACCCGGCCTTGCTAACTCACGATGTTATTGAAGAAAAAAACACCTTGGAGACATTGCACGCCGGGGATGAGGCCGAGTTTGGCTTTCTCATTAACGAGGAAAAGCTTACCTTTTTTGCGCAGCAGGTTATTGATTCACTGGAGATGTTCAGGAAAACTGAAACCGTACCCTGTCGTAATCTTGTTTCCATTTTGCTATTGTCCACGATAGTGGGGATGAAAATACCGGGCCGTTATGCAACCTTCTCCAGCTTCAAAGTAGAATTTCAAAAAGATATATCAATTTCTGAACCCTTTTCGTTTCGCACCCATATCAAGCGTGTCTCCAAGGCATCCGAGGTTATCAAAACCCTATTCACCATCGAGTCTCAGGGTGAGGTGTATGCTGAAGGTCAAATTGAGTCCCTCGTAAATATGCCTCCGGTAAAAATGCTTTCTTGTGGTGAAATCAGAGAAATGGGTCACAATGATCTGGGAATCAAGGGGAGAGTGGCGCTAATTACCGGTTCCTCCCGAGGTATCGGAGAGACCACCGCCAAACTACTTTCCATGCTGGGATGTAAAGTGGTGATCACCTATTTTAAAGGTAAGTCTGACGCTGAAGATATTGTAAATGATATCGTCAGTAATGGTGGCGAGGCGATGCTGGCCCAATGTGATGTGACGAGCGAGGAAAGTGTAGCAACTCTTTTTAAAAATATTTCAGAAAAATTTGGTGATATCGATATTCTGGTCAATAACGCAGTAAAAGAGTTTTCGGCGCATGAAATTGAGGGTTTAAACTGGGAAGATTTCCTCGGTGAGTTGGAAGTGGCACTAAAAGGTGCCCATTTATGTAGTAAAATCGCGATCCCCGGTTTTAAGAAAAAGAATCGCGGGAAAATTATCAATCTCTCAACGATTGCCGTCGCCAATCCACCTTCCGGGCAAGCCAAATATATATCGGCCAAGAGTGCCCTGGAAGGTTATACCAAGAGCCTGGCCAAAGATCTGGTCAAGTTTAATGTGCAAGCCAATATCGTGGTGCCCAATATGGCCGAGACGGATCTGGTTAGTTCGATTCCTTCGGCTTATCGCAGCAAAATAGCTCAGTCACGCCCCTACGGTCGCCATATTAGGCCTATCGAAGTGGCACAAAGTATCGCATTCCTGGCTTCGCCCTGGTCGGACGCAATTACTGGTCAAAAAATAGTCCTTAATTTGGGAGAGCCTCCCTTTGCATAGAAAAAGGGCTAAACAATAATATGAGCAAGAAAAAAATTAACGTTCTACAGATTATGGATAAATGCGCCATCCGTGGTTCACCCATACATGGGGTATCTCGTCTACTACTCACATGGTGGCCTGGGTTTGAAAACACAGACTATCGATTTTATTTAGCAGTGCTACGCGGTGGACACGGAACCTGTGATGTGTTCACGGCAATCGGGGTAGACGTGCACGATTTGGGTCGTAGCAAAGTGGATCCGCGTACCATCACCAGTATCACCAAGCTGATCAAGAAACTGGATATCGATATTCTCCATCTGCATGGCTATGGCGCGACGACATTTGGTCGAATTGCCGGAAAGCTGGCTGGCTGTAAGGTGATAGTCCATGAACATATGGTGGATGAAGGCATTCCATTTTATCAGCGCATGGTAGACAAGCTACTTTCTCCCCTAACCGACAAGGGTTTGGCAATCTCTAATGCGGTGAAAGCGTTTATGATAGATAAACGTGGTATCTCCGCGTCTAAAATGCAGGTGCTCTATAACACGATTCCGGAAAAATATTTTGTTGAGGTGACGTCCGAAGAAAAAGAAAGGACTCGAAAAAAATATGCGCTCTCAGCCTCGAAACGTTACGTGGGAATTGTGGGCCGCTTGGATCTGATTAAAGGGCAGAACTACTTTCTGGACGCCGTGCTAGCGTTACGGGATCGATTCGACGATGTGGAATATTTGCTCATTGGAGATGGTGAACTACGTCCGCAATTGGAAGGCTTTGTGAAAGAAAATCAACTGGGTGACTGCGTCAGGTTCCTGGGCCATTGTGAAGACGTGCTCCCTCTGATTTCTTTGCTGGATATCTTTGTAAGCGCCTCGATTTCAGAGGGTTTTGGAATGGCCCATGCGGAAGCGATGGCGCAACGAAAACCCATTGTCGCTACGGCGGTAGGTGGGGTCCCTGAGCTAATAACCGAAAATGTTTCAGGTCTATTGGTGCCTCCTCATGACCCAACGTCCATGGCAGGGGCCATCGCTACCTTACTTGATGATGGAAAGAAGGCCCAGATGCTGGCTAATAACGCTTACCAATCCTGCAAACAGGATTTTACGACACCACGTACTGTGAAAGAGCTCAGTGATGTCTATCGGCAATTACTCAGCTAGGTACGAATCTGGTTTCGAAATTTACTATAGAAAACGATAAAACATAGCAAACAGAAATGAAAAACTATAAAACACTGTTTGGCTCCAGTATCGCAGTTTTTCTGGGACTGATCGTTCGTATCATACTGGTGATGCTGTTTGAACTTCTCGCCGCGCGTTACCTGGGACCAGAAGAATACGGTATCTACTCGTTTGTCTTCACAATTGCCATAGTCTTGTCTGCCTTGCCTACGCTGGGTCTGGTTCAATCCAGTCGACGTTTTATCGCACTCTACTATAACCAACAAAAACAGGGCTACGCAAAAGGTGTAGTTCGTTTGTGCAACGCCTGGTCCATCGGTGCTGGTGTGTTTATCGTTGGTCTATGTTTTCTATTCGCGGATATGGCGAGAGAATATCTGAATGCCGATGAGAAGACACTCTCACTTTTACTTCTGATGGTGTTTATTGTCCCCTTTTTCGCCCATCGGAGATTAGCGATTTCGATCTTTAGTGGATTTAAACAGACTGCCAACAAGGTCATGCTGGAGGACTTTGCTGAACCCATTGTTCGGATTCTGGCGGTGTCTGCTTTGATTTTTGTTGGGGGCACACTCACCGATTTCACCTTGTTTACCCTGGTTGGATATAGCTTGCTTGGTGGTCTGTCCGTATTTCTGGTCTGGCGCACGACCGTTTCAGCGATCGCCAAAGACACTAATACATCGTTGGAGTGGAAGGTGTTTTTGGGTTTTAGTTCAACCATGGTCATTACGGAACTGGTGGAACTCATACTGACCTGGATGGACATCATCATGTTAGGGATGTTTTCCAGCGATGCACAAATTGGATTTTTCCGTTCTGCATTGCAACCGGCCATGCTGGCTTCCGTGATTCTAACCAGCTTTTCATTCATCTATATGCCCCTTGCCACCGAGTTTTATGGCGAGAAAAAGCAGGACGAATGGAAAGACCTGAATAATCTGATATCGATCTGGTCCATGTCTTTGGCGTTTCCGGTAAGTATTGTCTGCATTTTCTATCCGGGCGCGGTCATAGAAATATTGTTTGGCGAGCAGTTTCTGCCGGCCGTTGAAGTCCTCAGAGTCTTAGCAATTTCCTACATTTTTCACTCATCCTGTGGGTTTACGGGCTTGAATTTGATAATTGGTGACAAGTCCAAGACGCAAATGGTAGGAAAGGTCTTGTCACTAATACTGCATGCCGTTCTGAACATGTTTCTCATCCCAGAACTCGGTGCACTTGGAGCTGCCTGGGCTGTTCTCATATCAGTGATTTTTTCAAATTTGTATAATCTATACTGGGTGAATCGCTATTTCTCATTTCATCCTTTTGATAAGCGATACACGGGACTTTTATTCCTAAACTTGGGGATAGCATTTCTGAGTTTTGTCACTCTGGAGGCGCTTTCATTGCCCGGTTTTGTTTGTATACTGCTAATGGCCGGGGTTCACCTACCGCTCTTGGCCCTGCTTTCTCTAAAAATGGGTTTGGTGGAAAGGTCTTCATTATTGGTGTTTGTAGACTGGGTAAAACAGGTGAGGAAATCGAAGTCGTGATGTGGCCTAGGCAGTTTCTTGAAGATCTTTTTAGCTTGTTCAACGAAAAAAAACAAGAAGTCGTTCTAATGCGCAGCTACGACTGGTTGGCTGGTAAGGCTGAAGGAGATATCGATCTACTTGTCAGGCTGGACATGCGTGTTAGCGTGATAGAGTCGGTTGAGGAATTTGCGAACCGGGAAAAATGGCAAATTGTGTATAAGGACAAGGACGCCAATCACACCCATATTGTATTGTTTCAAGGAGACGAGTCTGCGATTCGTTCGGTACATCTTGATGTGCAACACTATCTGGGCCGAAAAGGATTTTACTATAGCTCCATCGAGCAAGTGACACATTGTACCCGCAAAGAAAATCACATTCGAATTCAAGACGGTGTGGACGAGATTTATGCCTTGCTACTACACGTTTTACTTGATAAGGATAAAGTAAAACCGTTTTACCGTGACGTTATAACAAAATTTAACAGCGGAGACTTGGAGCGGAAGTTAGAGAAAGAGTTGGGCAAGAATCAGGCTCGCGCTATTGTACAGTGGAAGGAAGCCGGCTTACCCGATTCAGATCTTGAGCCGCTGAAAAAAAAGTTGCGGCTCAGATTGAAAGGACGTTATCTGAGAAACCGCCTAGTTCCTCGTCTACATAAAGTTCGCAGAGTCAGTCGCTATCTTACCTCTTCAAAGGGGGTGTTAATCGCGGCGCTAGGACCCGATGGTTCAGGCAAAAGCACGGTTGTGGAGGGGATTGAACAAACATTGTCTCTAGGTGCCTACCCCATTCAAGTGGTATACATGGGAAAAAGGGATACATTTTTACCGACCAGTCATCTGATCCGTTGGTATTTTAAGCGGAAAAAAATGAAGAAGGGTAATCGTTCTTCGGAGCCAGAAATTCATGATTTACCCGTCGAAAACAAAAAGAATTCATTTTCCTCAAAGATAATAGAAATACTGGGTCTGACCAATTGGTTTTTGGAACAATGGGCGCGGTATCTAGTGGAAATCAGGCCTGTGTTGGCGCAGGGTGGTGTAGTATTGTGTGATCGCTTTATCTATGATCTTGCTGACCGTAATCGCGGAAGCGTGGTTTATTCTAAGCTGTTTTTGAAATTTCTTGTGACCTTCTTTCCAGTACCAAATAGTACCTATTTTTTCTGGGAAAGTCCGGAGGTTTTGTATGAACGAAAGAAAGAAAATACGATCGCCCGGAATGAATTTCTTATCGAAAACTATCGGGCAATACTCTCACAAATTCCAAACTCCGCAGAAGTACGGACCAATATTCCACCAGAGAATATCATTAATAAGGTCTCAATCGAAGTCGCAAACAAAATGGCATCACGATGGTAGATCTGCAAAAAACGGGGTGGCCTATATTCCTGCCGGATAAAAAAGATCTGAATATCTATTTCTCCACTGCGTCGCTGCAGGTGCTTTTGTCAGACAGTTTGCAAAAGCAAGATATTGCGTTTCAAACAGAGCCGACTAGTAAATGGGACTGCATTCTGCTTGATGAAACGGCAGGGTCCACCACACTTTCCCAGGATGTTATCGGCAATCTAAACCCTGATGGAATGATTATTTCCATAGAAAATTCTACTAATACTAAAGATAAAGATATTCGACAAAAATTTTCCAAGATTGGTGCGGAATACGTGTCTAGTTTGAATGTGGAAGGGGAAGCCCTGGTCGATACGGGAATGGAATGGGTTATACAAATACCCAGGACAGGGAAGCTGGATTTTTTGCGTAGTGAGCTAAAAAAGCTGGGATTGAAGCAAAACGCAGGTACTCAATCTTTGGCTATTTGGAGCTTGGATTCGACGCGAATATGGATCAACAGGCTAATCGATAGTCTGATCAATCAAGGCTTGCTGCGGGGACCTGTCGCTATCGGACGAGTAGACAAAATGCGCACGGGCAATACGATAATTCAGATCAAAGATGCGTCGGAATGCCGCTTTGCGCTTAAAGTGCTGGATAGCAAGAGTCAGCAGGCGGATGATAGCAGCAAGTTTGAGTCACTATGCCGATTACTGGAAAGACAGAACGTCCCTGCTGAGATTAAAGGCGTAATTCCCAGGATGATTCAGGCCTCGGATTACAAGGGAGTCCCCTATCAACTGGAGACATGGACAGAGGGTAGGCCCGCATCGGCCTATTTCTACTATCCCAAAAGGCGAGAGGCGATAATAGACAAGGCTGTGGACTGGTCTATTTTATTGCAGGATGATACGCGGATCGAGTCAGAGAATTGTAGACTGGATCTGAGTTTTGTTCAGAAAGTTCTCTCATTCTACTGTGAGCAGAAAGAGCAGAAAGAAACTCTCTCCCAAACCCTACATGATTTTGTTGAGACTCAGTTATCCAGATTTCCCTGCAAGCCCAACTTTTTTCATGGTGACTATTGGGTTGCAAATATTTTGGTAGACGAATCCAATAAGATTCGAGGTGTAGTAGACTGGGAATATTCCCAGGAACAAAGTTTTCCCATGTTGGACATTTTCCATCTACTATTTCATCGGAAGACGCTATTTGGTAAATTTTCTCCCTGGGGGGAGCTGGAATTGGCTCTTGGTGGAAAAATTGAAGCGAGAAACCACCAAAGAATATTTAATAGCCTGGATAGACTGGGAATCGACAGGAGCCTGCTTTTCTGCTTACTAGTGGTCTATTGGTTAATCTATCTTGATACACGGTATGAGATTATGATCGGAAACAGTGGCTGGTACGAATCCGCCTTCCTTCATATTTATACAATGCTCGCAAATCAGAGTGATCACGATTGGTATCGGATCAGCCAGAAATTGTCTCAGTCATAAGTCTTATAAACATGATTACTAAAAGTATTAAAAAAAATCTTCCCGAGTTAAAGGCCTTTTTATCCCTTTCCATGCCCCAGTTTGTATATCGAATCCGACGATTTAAAGATATACCGGTTTTTTGCTTTCACTCAGCGCACTATGAGCAACTCAAAAAGATATTAGAATTTTTGAAGGAAAATAGATATCAGACATTGAATAGTGAGGAGTTAGCACAACGTCTACATGATCCGAACTACAAGAACAATGGCCGAGATATCGTTTTGACCTTTGATGACGGAATGGGAACTGTGTGGTCTGTCGCTATGCCCTTACTAGAAGAGTATAGGCAGAAAATTGTTTTGTTTGTGCTGCCGGGTTTAACTCCCGAGGGAAAACCTGGCAAGACTGTTGCCGATAATCTGGATGAAGATAACAGAGAGTTGGTGTTAAATCGCGATTACCTGGGTGAACCTTTGTGTAATTGGTCCGAGTTGGAAGCAATGCATAAGAGCGGGCTAGTCGATATCCAGTCCCATGGAATGTATCACATGCTAGTCTCTACCAGTAATCGTATCGTGGAATTTATACATCCAGATTTCAATACCAATCTCTATGGAAATATTCATATCCCCGGTTATAACATAAAAGGGGATTCGAATGGGCTTTGCCGCGATTTTGTGCTGGGTCATCCCGTCTATGAAAGTGCACCCCGCTTGAGGGGAGTGCCTCGTTATAAAGATAAGACGGAGCTTCGACTAATGTGTGCCGAGCACGTTGCGAAAAACGGAGGAAAGGGCTTTTTTAGCAATAATCATTGGCGTGAAGAGCTGAATGCTTTGGTAGCAGAAATTGTCCCGTCAGATCAATTTGAATCGGAGGAAGAAGTCGAAAGAGAAATGCGATTTGAGCTGACCGAGTCAAAGAGGATGTTGGAAGATCGTTTAGGAAAAGCGGTCTCGCATTTTTGCTTTCCCTGGTTTGACTACTGCCCTAAGAGCGCTGAATTGGCCAAGCAGGCTGGTTATGAAACCTTACACGTGGGTCTGGAAGACAAGACCAGTGGTCTAAGTAAAGACCGATATCCTACCTTGATAAAACGCATGCAGGAAGAGTATACCCTGAATCTTCCTGGCAAGGGTGGCATTTCGCTACTCGGTGTATTCAAACAAAAACTCAATAAAAAGGGCGCGGCATTGTAGCGTTCTTTTTTCTAAAGCAAAAAAACTCCCTTAGATCCATATGGATCTAAGGGAGAAAAGTAAAACCTACTTGGTCAAAAGGATCGATTCCACTTGCACCGTTGGTGAGGCAAACTGGGTAGCACTGCTCATTATTACCAGGCTATCCACGTAGTTTTGTTTCATCGATGAAGTATTGGTAAGCACGCTACTGCTCATCAGTGTGCGACTCAAGCCAAACACCAGATCGGTAGTGCTTGCTTCGCGGTACGCTATACTTCCACCGAATGAATCAGTCGAGAAGAAGATGGAGACCGTGCTATCTACTTCGTTGACGGCCACGATAGGTCGTGTGGAACCAGAGGTGCTATCGATATCGATCAGGTCGCTCCAACTTCCTGCCGGGGATCTTACAAACAATCCCACTGTCGTGACATTTGGATTGTTATAACCAGATTTCACTGCAGCATACAGCGTACCATCAGACGTGGTTGCCAGATTGATATGATCATCTGCCAATCCTGAACCGAGATTTAACGCATTGGCGTCCCCTGGATATTCCGCCGCTGACCACACATTGGGTGGGTCCAGATCGCTGTGGTAAGAGAATCCAAATAGACGGATATCCTGATTGGACCACATCACCCCAATACCTGTAGTGCCTACTTGGGATATGGTTGCAATATCGTCGACGTTGATATTGTCCAGGACAACAGCAGGGGCTGACCAATCGCTATAGGGCGCTGCGCTATAACGAACTTCCACCGTATTGTTTACATCACGTACTACCCACATCAAGCCGGTAGAGTCGATGTCCAGGGTGGCTGCCTCGGCCCCATTTCCGTTTGGTAAACTAACGATACTCGGTCTAGTCGCCCAAGGTTGATAACTGGGTGCTGGTGATGGAACGTATTCCAGTGATACCAGTTGAGTTGTATTGCCACTGTGTAGGACTGCATGCACCAGCCCTGTCACATCCGAAGCCAGCTTCACATCGGCACGTACCACGGTATCATTTGAGATCTTGTAGACCTTGGTCCAACTTGTACCATCCAGTCTCCAAACCCAAGTGCCTGTATCATCAGGTAACACCATCCAGAAATAATTGTCGAACTGCCAAACCTTGGATTGTGGTTTTTCACCCACATCTGCGGTGGCCGTGATGGTAGAAAGCGTATCTTTCTGATAGGCCAATAGCGTATCGGAACCAGGGGCCGCTGATACCAGACCAATCACGTCCGAAGCCGTGATTGCATAATCGTATAGATATACTTCATCCAGAGTTCCGGTGAATGGGAACGCGCCATCGTCTTGTGCGCCAATGGAGAACGGAAGATTGTTTTGTCCAATCACCATACCGGGAGCACTTAGGCTGCCTTCCTCGACGCCATTGACGAACAGACGAATAACACTACCATCAAACGTGGCGGCGATATGCATCCAGGTTTGCCCATCACTGGGATAGGGTGTGGTGCCGTCCACGCGATAGGAATTTCCTGAACTGGCTTGATTGAAGCGTATAAACGGAATGCCTCCCGAGGAGAGCGACAACTCGAATCCATCTGTGGCATTCGGTCTAGCCTTTTTAATCACATACTGGGTGTAGACTTGCGTCGGACGAATCCAAACTGCAAGACTCATAGCTGTACTCACGTCCAGGCTCGGTGCATCGGCAACCACCACACGATCTGCGCCGCCACCGAAGGAAAGCGCACTACCGCTGATACCCGGAACCCAGGAGGGGGCACCATTGATAGTCCCATGATTTCCGTTGGGGCTGCCATCGATAGCAACTGAGCCACCATTGTCATCCAAGGTCCACAGGCCGACCTGCGACTGCGGTAATGGATTTGTGCCAGCAAGATACTCTTCCAGATTGGTGAAGCCGTCACCGTCGTAGTCCAATGCTGCATCGGTAGGATCAAAAGGATTCATCCCATACTGGATTTCCCATACATCAGGCATGAGGTCATTATCATCATCTGGATCGGCGTTATCACCTATACCATCCCCGTCATTGTCCGCCCACTCCAGCGGATCAAGTGGAAAGGCATCCTGTGAATCCGGAACCCCATCTCCATCGGTGTCTACAGGGAGAGGATTCGTTCCTCCTAGATACTCGTCCAGATTCGAGACGCCGTCGCCATCTGCATCTAACAGCGCATCTGCGGCATTCAAGGGATCAAAGCCATATTGGATTTCCCACTCATCGGGCATTCCATCGTTATCGTCATCCGTATCGGCGTTGTCACCTATTCCATCTCCGTCATTGTCCGCCCACTCCAGAGGATCGAGAGGAAAGGCATCTAAATCATCGGGCACACCGTCGCCGTCTGTATCGACCACTTGGTCTGCATTGCTGAGTGCTAACACATCGCTAGCGGTTATTGCGAAATCATAGACATGAACTTCATCAATCGCACCAGTGAAAGGATAGAGTCCATCATCCTGCGCACCAATCGAGAGAGGCAAATTGTTTTGACCTATAATCAGCCCTGGTGCACTGAGTGAGCCCTCTTCGATACCGTCTATATAGAGTCGTATGGTGTTTCCATCATAAGTCGCAGCGATGTGCATCCAGGTTTGACCGTCTGTTGGGTAAAGGCTGGTTGCGTCTACCCGGTAGGAGTTTCCACTGCTCGATTGATTGAAACGAATAAACGGAACACGGCCATTCCCCGAGAGACCCAGTTCGAATCCGTCATTGGTATTGGCGCGGGCCTTTTTGAGAATGTATTGCGTATAAATTTGTGTAGGACGTATCCAGACTGACAGACTCATTTGGCTGCTGACATCCAGTGTTGGATCATCATTAATAAGGACGCGATCATTGCCTCCACCCAATGAAAGCGCACTGCCGCGCACCCCTGTTACCCAAATGGGAGAACCATTTAGACTTCCATGATTTCCGTGGGGGCTGCTGTCGTTGGCAACCAGTCCGCTGTTTTCGTCCAGGTTCCAGCTTCCCACTGGAGTTTGTGATACCGGGACTGTTCCAGCGAGATATTCATCCAGGTTGCTAACACCGTCACCGTCGGCATCCAAGGCAGCATCGGCAGCATTCAAGGGATCGAAGCCGTACTGAATTTCCCACAGGTCAGGCATGCCGTCATTGTCATCATCCGTATCGGCGTTATCACCAATACCATCATTGTCATTGTCGGCCCACTCAAGCGGATCAAGTGGAAAGGCATCCAAGGAATCGGGAACCCCGTCTCCATCCGTATCCGGCTCTTGCCCTGCTGTGCTAAGTGCTAATATTTCGGCGGGAGTAATCGCATAGTTATATAAATAGACTTCGTCGATTTCACCAAAGAAGGGATAGGTGCCATCATCCTGTGCACCGAAACTCAGAGCGAGATTGTTTTGATTGATGCTCAGTCCGGGTGCGTTGAGTATGCCTTCCTCCACACCATTTATGTAGAGTCGAATATCGCTTCCGTCAAAGGTGACAGCAATGTGCATCCAGGTTTGGCCATCGGTTGGGTAGGTCGAGCTCGCGTCGACACGATAGGTATTTCCGCTACTGGCTTGATTAAAGCGTACGAAAGGTACTAA
>Ga0224501_10001292_pt1 | contig 19464 bp, 16 predicted proteins | sample SF_Oct11_sed_USG_4_FD_169105 | JGI IMG/M metagenome (GOLD analysis project Ga0224501, IMG submission 169105) | Sediment microbial communities from San Francisco Bay, California, United States - SF_Oct11_sed_USGS_8_1 | ecosystem: Environmental > Aquatic > Marine > Sediment | place: USA...
TCACCCCGAAGACCGATCTTGCCCCGGCGGCGGCACCGTCGGTCGCCTCGGAGACGGTAAAGCAGTCGGCGTCGTTGGCGATCTTCACCTCACGTCCCAGGGTCTCGTTGAGGTGGAGGTGCAGCGGCTGGCCGATGAGGCAGGTGGTGTTGGCGTTTTTCACCAGATCGCTGGCCGGGGAGATGGCGCCGGGGATGCCGACGCCGACACTCCCCTCCTGCCCCAGCTCAGCCTCCAGCCCCTGCACCAGAGCAGTGATGGCGTTGATAATGGCGTCGTAGTCATCCGCCGGGGTGTCGATACGGCGACGTTGCAGGGTGGTGCCCTCATCATCAAGGGAGATCGCCTCAATCTTTGTCCCACCCAGGTCTACACCGATACGCATGGCACTACCTCAACAGTGATAGAGAAATGTCAGACTAAAGCTGACTTGAATAGCTGTGACCGCAGTCACATTATATTCAGTGTGTGAATCAAAGTGACTTTTCCACCCACTGATCTGTAGCTGGAGGATACGATGATGACGACTGAATATGAAACACTGGCCCCTGCTTCTGAAGCCCACACCCCGTGGAGCGAGGCACTAGCCGAGCAGATAGCGATGAGCCGCGGGATGGGGGAGCTGACAACGACTCACTGGCAGCTAATCCATACCCTGCGCCAGCACTTTATCCAGTATGGGGCGATGCCGCCGATGGCACTGGCCTGCGGGATGAACAATCTGGATGGGCACTGCGCCGAAGAGCTGTTCCATGATGCAGGCGAGCTGCGTCTGCTGGCCGGCCTGCCGGAACCGGGTAGTGAGGCGATTGCGGTTTAGCCGCTAACGCTCATACTCCGAGGCCCGTTTGGCGCTCCCCTTTACCCGTTCGGTGGGGTAGCGCTGCTCATTGATCGCCATCTTCTCCTCGGCGGCGGCCAGCAGGTCTACCCCCAGCCGCTCGGCGATGCGCATCAGGTAGATCTGGATATCGGCCAGCTCCAGCCGCACCTCCTCCAGCTTCTCTGCCGGCAGGTTATTACTCTCCTCCTGCGTTAACCACTGAAAGTGTTCCACCAATTCGGCCGCCTCGGCGATCAGGGCCATCGAGAGGTTCTTCGGTGAGTGGAACTGCTCCCACTCGCGCACCCTGGCAAACTCCGCCAGACGCCGGTTTAACTCGTAAAAAGAGAGACTCATGACACACTCCTGAGGTGTGATGACTGTGGGATAAGCATTGGCGATAACCCTACAAATTGCAATTTGTATCTGACTGCTATACTGAGGAATAGAGTAGGCCAATTCTTGACTGAGGGGAGGCTGAAGTGAGGTTACTGGGTTGGGTACAGAGCAGGATCACACGATGGTTGGCGGAGGAGAAGCTCCCCGCCGAGTCGGTGCTCTGTAACTTTGACCAGTTGCAGTATGAGATCCGCCCCTGCGATGTGCTACTGGTAGAGGGGGTGAGCCGGATCAGTGAGGTGATAAAGACCATCACACACAGTAGCTGGTCGCACTCTGCGCTCTATATCGGCAGGCTGCACGATATTGCCGATGGGGAGCTGCGCGACCATGTCTACCGTCACTATCAGGGCGACCCGCACGAACCACTGGTGATCGAGGCGCTGCTGGGTGAGGGGACCATCATCACCCCGCTCTCCAAATACCGCGGCTACCACCTGCGCATCTGCCGCCCCAAGGGGCTGGTGCCGCAGGATTCCCAGGCGGTCATTCGCCATGCACTGAGTCATCTGGGGATCGATTACGATGTGCGTCAGCTGCTCGATATGGCGCGTTTTCTCTTCCCCTATCACCTGATCCCGCGGCGCTGGCGCTCGACGCTGTTTCAGCACAATGCGGGCAAGCCGACGGCCACCGTCTGCTCCTCGATGATTGCCGACGCCTTTACCCGGGTGCACTACCCGATCCTGCCGGTGGTGCGGCGCGAGGGGGAGGGGAAGCTACGCTTCTTCAAGCGTAACCACCGCCTCTTCACCCCCAGTGACTTCGACTACTCCCCCTACTTCGAGATTATCAAGTACCCGGTGATGGGGCTGGATGACCTGGCGGTATACCGCCACCTGCCGTGGAAGGATGGCCTGGTCTGCAACGACGAGAACGACTGCTACATACAGGGCGATGCTGCCCCAAGACCGCTACCAGGTGTGATCGAGGGGGTCGCCATCAATCTGGGGCTGAATGGGGTAGAGCCACAAAAACAGGGGGGTAAGCCATGATGACCTTGCTGATCCTGAGTGCCGGGGTGCTGGTGATGTGGGCGCTGGCCTGGTTTCGCGCACCTTTGTGGGCGTGGAGTGGAGTGATTGTTGCTGAACTTCTGACTATCCTGAGCCGAACGTCAGGAAATGGGTTGGTATGGGTCATTTTCGCGACGACGCTGGCACTGCTCTGTGTGCTTCACTTCGACAGGCTGCGTCGTCGTATTTTAATTACCCCGCTGTGGCGTCTGATGCGTAGTCAGATGCCGCCGATCTCCTCCACCGAGCGTGAGGCGCTGGAGGCGGGAACCGTCGGCTGGGATGCCCAGCTCTTTGGCGGTAAACCGGATTGGCAACAGCTCCTCTCTGAACCGGAGCCACAACTTAGCGCCGTTGAGCGCGAATTTATCGACGGCCCGGTGGAGGAGTTGTGCCAACTTATCGACGACTGGCAGATCACCGAGGTGGAGCACGACCTGCCCCCCGAGGTGTGGGACTTTATCAAGCAGCACGGCTTCTTCGGCATGATTATTCCCAGGGAATACGGCGGGCTCGGCTTCTCAGCCCTGGCCCACTCGGCGGTGGTGATGAAGATCGCCACCCGTTCGATTACCGGGGCGGTGACGGTGATGGTACCCAACTCCCTCGGCCCGGCGGAGTTGCTGCTCCACTACGGTACCAAAGCGCAGCGTGACCACTATCTGCCGCGTCTGGCCAGAGGTGACGAGGTGCCCTGTTTTGCCCTCACCGCCCCCGACGCGGGGAGTGATGCGGCGGCGATGCAGGATAGCGGCGAGGTCTGCTACGGCGAGTTTGAGGGGAAGAAGACCCTGGGCATTCGCCTCAACTGGCGCAAGCGCTACATCACCCTGGGGCCGGTGGCCACCTTGCTGGGGCTCGCCTTCAAGCTCTACGATCCGAGACGTCTGTTAGGCGGTAAAACCAGTTACGGTATAACTTGTGCCCTGATCCCCACCAACACCAAAGGGATCACCATTGGCCGTCGCCACTCACCACTCAACCAGTGTTTTATGAACGGCCCCAATGAGGGGCACGACGTCTTCATCCCCATCGACTGGATCATCGGCGGCCCCGACTACGCCGGCAAGGGGTGGCAGATGCTGATGGAGTGTCTGAGTGCCGGGCGCGGCATCTCACTGCCGGCACTGAGTACCGGTGGCGGTATGCTGGTGAGCCGCAGCGTGGGCGCCTACGCACGGGTACGCACCCAGTTCAATATGCCGATCGGCAAGTTTGAGGGGATCGAGGAGGTGCTGGCCCGCATCGGCGGCCACACCTACCTGATGGAGGCGGCACGCAAGCTCACCTGCGGCTATCTCGATCAGGGACAGAAGCCCTCAGTGGTTTCGGCGATCATGAAGTATCACCACACCGAAAGGATGCGCCAGGTGGTCAATGACGGCATGGATATCCTCGGCGGGCGCGGTATCAGCATGGGGCCTACCAACTTCCTCGGGCGGGTCTATCAGGCGATACCGATCAGCATTACGGTTGAGGGGGCCAACATCCTCACCCGCAACATGATCATCTTCGGCCAGGGGGCGCTTCGCTGTCACCCACTGCTGTTCGATGAGGTGCAGAGCCTGCAGATGGATGAGGTGGAGGGGGTGGCCCGCTTTGATGAGCTGGTGGCAAATCACACCTCCCATATTCTCAGCAATGCGGCGCGCACCCTCTTTATGGGGCTGACCGGGGCGTGGTTGATGGGCACCCCCGGCGGCGGTCCGCTGCACCACTATTATCAGCGTCTGGAGCGGGTGAGTAGCGCCTTCGCCCTGCTGGCCGACGCCACCCTGCTGCTGCTCGGTGGCAACATCAAGCGGCGCGAGAACCTCTCTGCGCGGCTGGGGGATATCCTCAGCCAGCTCTACCTCTGCTCGGCGGTGCTGAAACAGTATGAGGACCACGGTCAGCCCAGTCAGGAGTTGCCACTGGCGCGCTGGGCGCTGGAGGATGCCCTCTTTGCGATGCAGAAGAGTTTTCACCATCTGCTGCGCAACCTCCCCAACCGACCACTGGCGTGGCTGCTGCGGTTGATGATCTTTCCCCTCGGGCGCCACTGGGCCAGCCCCAATGATGCCCTCAATCATCAGGTCGCCGCGCTGTTGCTGGCCCCCTCGGAGACACGTGATCGACTCACCGAGGGGATGTATCTGCCTGTGGATAGTGCACAGTCGGTGGGGCTGCTGGAGGAGGCATTGCGTCGCGCTATTGATGCCGAGCCGCTGGAGCGGCAGCTGCGACACGCGATCAAGGAGGGGCGTATCGATGCCCACGATGAGGAGGGGCAGGTGGCCGAGGCGGTGGTGCGCAAGATCCTGAGTGAACACGAGGCGGCGCAGTTGCGTCAGGCGCGTGAGCTGCGGGCACGGGTCATCGCGGTGGATGATTTCCCGCACGAATACTGGCGTGAGGAGGTGTGCCATGGGGCAAATACAGCGGCGTAGGGGGAGGCCTGTCTATATCGTCGACGGGGCGCGCACCCCCTTCCTCAAGGCACAGGGGCCGGGCCCGTTCAGCGCCTCAGACCTGGCGGTGCAGGCGGGGCGCCAGTTGCTGCTGCGCCACCCGATCGCACCCGAGGCGTTTGACGAGGTGATCCTCGGCTCGGTAATGCCGGGCCCCGATGAGGTCAACATCGCCCGCGTCGCGGCGTTGCGGCTGGGGTGCGGTGATGCGGTGCCCGCTTTTACGGTGCAACGTAACTGCGCCTCGGGGATGCAGGCGCTCGATACCGCGGCGCGTAATATCGCAAGCGGCCAGAGTGAGCTGGTGCTGGCCGGTGGCGTCGAGGCGATGAGCCACGCCCCGGTGCTGTGGAACACCCTTATGACTACCTGGCTTTATAACTGGAGCCGTGCGCGCAGCGTGTCGAGCCGGCTTCACGCCCTGGCCGAGCTTCGGCCTGCCCACCTTCGTCCGGTAATCGGCCTGCTGCGCGGCCTTACCGACCCGGTGGTGGGACTTACCATGGGACAGACCGCCGAGAATCTCGCCTACCGCTTTGCCATTAGTCGTGAGGTGATGGACGCGTATGCCGTGGAGAGCCACCGGCGCCTCGCCCATGCGGTGGAGCAGGGGTGGCTGGAGGAGATCGTCCCCCTCTACGATGAGCGCGGTAACGTCTATGGCGAGGATAACGGCCTGCGCAGCGACTCCTCAGTGGAGAAGCTAGGCAAACTGCGCCCGGTGTTCGACCGCGACGATGGCCGGGTGACCGCTGGCAACAGCGCACAGGTGACCGATGGTGCCGCCTGGCTGATCCTCGCCAGCGAGGAGGCGGTGGAGCGCCATGGCCTGCCGGTGATGGGGCGTATCGTTGATGCCCAATGGTCGGGCCTCGACCCGGCGCAGATGGGGCTAGGCCCGGCCCATGCGATGAGCGCGATCCTGGCGCGTCACGAGATGGCGGTAGAGGATATCGACTACTGGGAGATCAATGAGGCCTTTGCCGCTCAGGTACTCGCCTGCCTCGCCGCCTGGGAGGATGAGGGCTACTGTCGCGAAGAGTTGAAGCGTGATGGGGTAGTGGGGACGATCCCCCGCGAGCGGCTCAATGTGGATGGCGGCGGCGTCTCCATCGGTCACCCGGTAGGGGCGAGCGGGGCGCGCATCGTCCTCCATCTGCTGAAGGTGCTGGAGCGCAACGGTGCCAAACGCGGGATGGCGAGCCTCTGCATCGGTGGTGGCCAGGGCGGCGCCATGCTGCTGGAACGGGAGGGCTAGGCGATGAGCAGAGAACATTTTGAGAACTGGCAACTGGAGCGGGATGGAGAGAATATCCTCTGGCTCGCCTTCGATGCCCGTGACAGCTCGACCAACGTCCTCAACGCCGAGGTGCTGGGGGAGCTGGAGCAGATCCTTGGCCAGATCGAGGCCGAGCCACCGGCCGGGGTGGTGATCCGCTCCGCTAAGGCGAGTGGCTTTATCGCCGGGGCCGATGTGAAGAGCTTTGTCGGCCTGCAGCAGCCGGAGGTGGCGATGAAGCTGATCCAACGCGGTCAGGCGCTGATGGACCGTATCGAGCGGCTCCCCTGCCCGACACTGGCGCTGATTCATGGCTATTGCCTGGGCGGCGGACTGGAGCTGGCGCTGGCCTGTGACTACCGCGTTGTCGAGGAGGGGTCCTCAACCCGCCTCGCCCTGCCCGAGGTACGCCTCGGCATCCACCCCGGTTTTGGCGGCACCGTACGTCTGCCTCAGCTGGTGGGGACGTTGACAGCACTGGAGTTGATGATGAGCGGTCGTCCCCTGGACGCCCGCCGTGCCAGAGCGATGGGGCTGGTCGATGCGGTGGTGCCGATGCGCCACCTGGAAAATGCGGCACGGCGGATGATTGGCCGCCGGCCTCCACCGCGCAGGGCGGCGTGGTGGAAGCGGCTGCCCGATTCGATGGTGCTGCGCCCGCTCTTCTACTGGCTGATGCAGCGTCAGCTGAAGAGGAAGGTGCGCGAGGGGCACTACCCCGCCCCCTTTGCCCTGCTGCGGCTGTGGCGAGACTTTGGTGGCAGGCGGCTGCAGATGCTGCAGCAGGAGGCCCGTTCGGTGGCGGAGCTTATCACCGGCGCCACGGCGCAGAATCTGGTGCGTACCTTCTTCCTGCAGGAGCGCCTCAAGGGTGAGGGCGACAAGGGCTACTTCAACCCGCGCCACCTCCACGTGGTCGGCGGCGGAGTGATGGGGGGCGACATCGCCGCCTGGGCTGCGCTGCAGGGGATGCGGGTGACGCTGCAGGATCGTAGCCCTGAGAGCCTTGCCCGTGCCGTGGCCCGTGCCCACAAACTATTTAAGCGCAAACTCAAGCGCCCGCGTCCCATCCAGCAGGCGATGGACCGGCTGATCCCCGATATTCACGGCGCAGGGGTGGCCCGTGCCGATGTGATTATTGAGGCGATCTTCGAGAATATTGAGGCAAAACAGCAGCTATTTCGTGAAATTGAACCGCGGATGAAGGCGGGGGCGATCCTCGCCAGCAACACCTCCAGCATCCCGCTGGAGACCCTCGCCGAGGCGCTGCAGCAGCCTGAGAGGTTGGTGGGTATTCACTTCTTTAATCCGGTGGCGCAGATGCAGCTGGTAGAGATTGTGCGCGGGGCACAGAGCAGCGAAGAGAGCCTGCGTAAGGCCGCTGCCTTTACCCGCCACATCGAGCGGCTACCGCTGCCGGTGAAGAGCTCCCCCGGCTTCCTCATCAATCGCATCCTCATGCCCTACCTGCTGGAGGCGGTGATCCTTGAATCCGAAGGGGTGCCCGCCACCGCCATCGACGAGGCGGCCCTCGCCTTCGGTATGCCGATGGGGCCGATCCACCTGGCCGATACAGTGGGGCTCGATATCTGCCTCTCGGTGGCGGAGATCCTCGGCGGAGCGTTCGCGATGGAGGTGCCACAGCGGCTGCGTGACAAGGTGGCGGCCGGTGAGCTGGGGGTGAAGAGCGGCCACGGTTTCTACCACTACCTTGATGGCAAACCGCAACGCCCCGAGGTGCTGCTCAATGACCCTGTCCCGGCCGACCTGATCGACCGGCTGATGCTGCGCCTCTGTAACGAGGCGCTCGCCTGCCTGCGTGAGGGGGTGGTGAGCGATACCGAGCTGCTCGATGCCGGGGTGATCTTCGGTACCGGTTTTGCCCCGTTCCGTGGCGGGCCAATTAACTTTCTTGAGCAGAGTGGCATGGAGGAGCAGCGCCACAACATGGAGGAGTTGCAGCAGCACTACGGCCACCGCTTCGACCTGGATGAGGGGTGGCGTCACCCCGAACTGTTGCACCACGAACACCATGGGCAGCCGGCCCATTAAGGAGGCGGCGATGAAAGCGAAAACTGATCTGATCTCCCCCCATGAGGCGCAGACCCTGGCGGGGCTGTTCCGCTGTCGCGTGGAGCACTCCCCCGATACAAAGGCCTACCTGCACTACGACCGTGAGGCACGCCAGTGGCAGAGTACCACCTGGGCCGAGATGGCGGCTCATGTGTCGCGCTGGCAGACGGCGATGAAGCGTGAGGGGCTGGAGCCGGGGGACCGGGTGGCGGTGATGCTGCACAACTGCCGCGAGTGGGTGATGTTTGACCAGGCGGCGCTGGGGCTGGGGCTGGTGACGGTGCCGCTCTATGCCGACGACCACCCGGAGAATGTCGCCTATATCCTCAAGGATGCCGGGGTGCGGCTACTGATCGTTGAGCGGGCCGAGCAGTGGGAGGGGATCGCCGCGACCATGCCGTTGCCGGCGATTGAGCGAGTAGTGTCGCTCAGGTGGGTCGATGCGGAGCGCTACAGCGGACAGCTGACGAGCCTGAACATCTGGTTGCCGCAGCGTGCTACCGAGCTGCAGAGCCATCGAGCTGACCCCGATGCGCTGGCGACCATCGTCTACACTTCCGGTACCACCGGGCGCTCCAAGGGGGTGATGCTGAGCCATACCAATATCCTCTTCGATGCCGCCGCCGGGCTTAAACAGGTGCCGGTCTATAGTGATGACCTCTTCCTCTCCTTCCTGCCGCTCTCTCATACCCTGGAGCGGACCGCCGGCTACATCATCCCGATGATGACCGGGGCGACAGTTGCCTACGCCCGTTCGATCCAGGAGCTGGCGGAGGACCTGCAGTCGGTGAGGCCGACGATACTGGTCACCGTGCCGCGGATCTTCGAGCGGGTCTACAACAAGCTGAAGGATCAACTGGCGGCCAAACCGCCGATGGCGCGCCGCCTGTTCGAGCTGGCGGTGGAGGTGGGCTGGGAGCGCTTCCTGCGTCAGCAGCACCGCGGCAGCTGGAATCCGATGCAGTTGCTGTGGCCGATTCTCAAAGGGGTGATCGCCTCCAAGGTGACCGCCAAACTCGGTGGACGGCTACGTATGGCAGTGAGCGGTGGCGCCCCCCTGTCTCCCGCCGTGGCACGGGTCTTTATCGGCCTGGGGCTGCCGGTGGTGCAGGGCTACGGGCTGACCGAGTCGAGCCCGGTAATTAGCGTCAACCGGCTGGAGGACAATGTGCCCGACAGCGTCGGCACCCTGTTGCCGGGGGTGGAGGCACGTACCAGTGACGAGGGGGAGCTGTGGGTGCGCGGCCCCAACGTGATGATGGGTTACTGGAACTGCCCCGAGGCGACCGCAGAGATTCTCGATAGCGAGGGGTGGTTGCACACCGGCGACAAGGTGAAGCTGGATGAGGGTGGCCATATTCAGATCACCGGCCGGTTGAAGGAGATCATGGTGCTCTCCAACGGTGAGAAGCTGCCACCGGGTGATCTGGAGCAGGCGATCACCATGGATAGCCTGTTTGAGCAGGTGATGGTTATCGGCGAGGGGCGCCCCTTCCTTGCCGCCCTGGTGGTGCTGAACAGGGAGAAGTTTGCTGAGCTGTTACAGCAGATGGGCTACAGGGGTGAGATGGAGGAGGCACTGAAGGAGAAGTCGGTGAGGCAGCGTGCACAGGAGCGTATCGAGCAGCAGATGAGTCACTTCCCCGGTTACGCCCATATCTACCGGGTTCACCTCGATCTGGAGCCGTGGAGCATTGAGAACGGCCTGCTAACGCCGACGATGAAGAGTCGGCGCTCACGCATCCTCGACCACTACGCGGAGGAGATTGAGCAGCTCTACGCCGGTCACTAAGAGAGGGTGATCGGGTGATACGAGTTCCCGGCCGCAGGCCGGGAGGTAGTTTTGTGTCTGGATGGTATTGAAATGGTACTATTTGGCCATAAATACATTACGTGAATCCTGCCAATTATCGGGTGTACGTCAATGTTATCGATCCGCTCTCTACTTCCTCTGCCGCTCCTTCTTCTCCTGCTTGCTGCCTGTAGCGAGCCACCACAGGAGGCGATACGACTGGGTACCAACGTCTGGCCCGGTTATGAGCCACTCTATCTTGCACAACATCTTGATCTCATCAATCCAGATGAGGTGCGGCTGGTGGAGTATCCCTCTGCCAGCGAGGTGATCCGTGCCTTCCGTAATCGCTCGCTGGAGGCGGCAGCGCTGACCCTGGACGAGGCGCTGCTGCTGCAGCAGGATGGCATCCCCGTCTCGGTGATCCTGGTGATGGATATCTCCGATGGTGGGGATGTGATCATGGCGCGCAAGGATGTTGCCAATATGGTGGCCCTGAAAGGAAAGCGTGTGGCGGTCGAGAGTGGGGCCCTGGGGGCCTATGTGATTGCCCGTGCACTGGAGCTCCACGGTCTGAAGCTGGCGGAGATCGAGGTGAGGCATCTGGATGTCTCTGCCCACGAGGCGGCCTATCGCGATGGTGAGGTGGATGCGGTGGTGACCTTTGAGCCAGTACGCACTCAGTTGCTTAACCAGGGGGCGCATGAGATTTTCAGTAGTCGTGAGATGCCCGGTGAGATCGTCGATGTGCTGGTGGTACATAATGCGATGCTGGAGCAGCCACAGCGACTCCAGTCGCTGGTTAAGGGGTGGTTTAGTGCGCTGGATCACCTGAAGAACCAGCCGCAGAGCGCCGCAGGAATTATTGCCAAACGACTGGGGGTTACACCGCAAGAGGCGCTGGATAGCTATCAGGGTCTGCAACTTCCGTCGCGTCAGGAGAACCAGCAACTGCTGTCGGATAGCGGATCACTTCACGTGACTGTGGAGAGGCTTGGGGCAACGATGCGTGAAAATGCGTTGTTGCGCGGTGAGGCATCATCAAAGGCGCTGCTATTCGATGGCATGGTGAAGTAGGGACGCCGCTTTGCACGTAAGGATACCCATTAAATATCTGTTGCCGCTGATACTGCTGATCTTCAGTGTCGCCTCGACGGCATTGATCTATCTCTACGATCGAACGCGCCTCACTGAGAAGGTGACCGAACAGATGACCGGCGTGGCAGCGGATCGCCTTACGGGTATGCAGGGAACACTGGAACTGCTGCTGGAGCTGGATGAGCATAATGGCGTGTCTCGCCAGTTAGCCGCCTTTAGTGGACTCCCCGATAACGTGACACTGCTGATCACCGATGCCCAGGGGAGGGTCATTGCATCCAACCGACAGGCCGACAGGAGTCGGCATATTACGGATAGACATCCGGAGATCTCAACGTCGATTATGACCGAGGTGATCACCCGTCGTACCATCGAGACCAGGCTGGATGAGCAGGGGCGCTGGCTTGATGCCTATGCCAGTGTCTGCACACGTGGTAGCGGCTCGCTGCGTAGTGATAGCTGTGGCCTGCTCTATCACCGACTGGATCTGAGCTACCATCAGCGCATTGCGTTACAACCACTCAAAACACAGACCGGATTTATCGCCATCGCCATGACAGCGGCGTCGTTGCTGCTGGGCTATCTAATTCATCTAATGCTGTTTCGTCGTACCGCGATTCTTGCCGAGACGGTCAACCGTTATGCACAGGGAGAGCGTAGCGCCCGAAGCGGCCTGATTGGCGGTGACGAAATTGCTCATCTGGCCGGGAATGTCGATGCCATGATGGGGCGTATTGAGGCAGACGAGCAGGCGTTACGGGCGAAGGAGCAGCGCCTGAAGACCCTCTTCAACTCGGTGCGAGACCCAATTGTGGTAACGACACTGGAGGGGAAGATCATCTCCTTTAACCATGCAGCAGAGAAGCTGTTTGGTTATAGCACGGGTGAAGTCTACGGGCGAAATATCAATATCCTGATGCCACAACGCGATCAGCAAACCCATGATAGTCACCTGTTGCACTACCGGGCAGGGGTGAGAAATAGCACGGTGATCGGTAAGGGGCGTGAGCTGATCGCCTGCAACGCGGGTGGTGAGGAGTTTCCGGTAGAGGTGACGATAACCGAGATGCGGGACAGTGATGAGCTGCAGCTGATCGGTGTGATTCGTGACATTTCCGAACGGGTTGAGGCAGAGCAGCAGATGCGTCTTTCACAGCAGGTATTTGAGGCGGCGGGGGAGGCGATCGTCATCACCGATGCCGACACCCGTATCATTGATGTCAATCCTGCCTATGAGGAGATCACCGGATATAGCCGTGAAGAGATGATCGGTGAGAAACCGAGCAAGATTAAATCGAATCGATACAATCATGAGTTTTACGAACAGATGTGGGAGAGCATCAACAGAACAGGTAGCTGGTCGGGTGAGATATGGGATCGACGTAAGGGAGGGGAGACCTTTCCCAAGTGGCTCAACATAAACTCAATCAGGAACGCCCATGGGGAGGTAAGCCACTACGTGGGGATCTTCTCTGATATTACCGCGCAAAAGGCGGTTGAGGAGCAGCTGGAGCAGCTCGCGTATTACGATCCGCTGACAAAGTTACCCAATCGCGCACTTTACCGGGACAGACTGGAGCGGGAGTTACTTCAGGTGCAGCGCCGTCCTCACATATCGGCGCTGCTATTTATCGACCTGGATAAATTTAAACAGGTCAATGATACCCTGGGCCACGACATTGGCGATGAGTTGCTGATCGCCGTGGCCGAAAGGCTTACAGGCTGCGTCAGGGCGAGCGATACCGTCTGTCGTCTGGGGGGAGATGAGTTTACCGTGATCCTGTCGGATGTTGAGAAGATCGAGGGTATTACGAGGGTGGCCAGTGGGATAATCGAGCAGTTGCAGCAGCCCTTCATCCTGCAGGGCCATGAAGTAGAGATAGGCGGAAGCATTGGCATTGCCCTGATGCCACAGGATGCCACGGACTTTGTTGAGATTAACAAAAAGGCAGATATTGCCATGTACCACGCCAAGGCCTCCGGGCGGGGTAACTACCAGTTCTACACCGAGGGGCTTAACGGGTAGTTTTGGTCATCTCGTCGCATGGGGTAACATGCGCAAAACTGTGACGAGGTACCACCCATGAGCCGAATCGATACCCAGGGGGGATTCTTCCCCTCCACCCGCATGCGCCGCATGCGCCGCGATGACTTCTCTCGCCGCCTGATGCGTGAGAGCGTGCTCACTGCCGATGACCTGATCTACCCGATGTTTATCCTTGAGGGTGAGAAGCAGCGCGAGGCGGTCCCTTCGATGCCGGGGGTGGAGCGGGTCTCCATCGACCTGCTGCTGAAACAGGCCGAGGAGCTGGTGGCGCTGGGGATCCCGATGGTGGCGCTGTTTCCGGTTACGCCGCAGGAGGCGAAGTCGGAGCTGGCCGAGGAGGCCTACAACCCCGACGGCCTGGCACAGCGGGCGGTGCGCGCACTGCGTGAAAACTTTCCCGATCTGGGGGTGATGACCGATGTGGCCCTCGACCCCTTCACCATCCACGGCCAGGACGGGCTGCTGGATGAATCCGGCTACGTGATGAACGACGAGACCACCGAGGTGCTGGTAAAGCAGGCCCTCTCTCACGCCGCTGCTGGCGCACAGGTGGTCGCCCCCTCCGATATGATGGATGGGCGCATCGGCGCCATTCGTGAGGCACTGGAGGCGGCGGGCCACATCAACACCCGCATCATGGCCTACTCGGCCAAGTACGCCTCCAGTTTCTACGGTCCTTTCCGGGATGCCGTGGGCTCGTCGGCCAATCTGGGCGGCGGAAACAAATACACCTACCAGATGGACCCGGCCAATTCAGACGAGGCGCTGTGGGAGGTTGGACTGGATCTCGCCGAGGGGGCCGACATGGTGATGGTCAAGCCCGGCATGCCCTACCTTGATATTGTGCGCCGGGTCAAGGAGCAGTACGGTGCTCCCACCTACGCCTACCAGGTCTCAGGCGAATATGCGATGCTCAAGGCGGCTGCACAGAACGGCTGGCTGGATGAGCGGGCGGTGGTGATGGAGTCGCTACTCGCCTTTAAGCGCGCCGGGGCAGACGGTATCCTCACCTATTTTGCGGTGCAGGCGGCGAAGTGGCTGAAGGGTTGATCGCGGTCATCAAACAGTCATAAAGCTGTAACAAAAGATTCATAATATTTGGCCAGCCAGGTATAGCAGTCCATAATTCGCGGATATCTATCGACAGGAGTAAACCCATGTCTCGTAAGAGCCACATCTTCAGCATGTTCGGCAAGTCGCCGATCAGCCCGATGCAGAAACACATGGCAGAGGTCCAGGCCTGTGTCGTTGGGCTGATCCCCTTCTTTGAGGCTGCCCTTGCCAACGACTGGGAGAGGGCCGGCCAACTACAGAAGGAGGTTGCACGACTGGAGGGGGCCGCAGACGACCTCAAGCGCGAGCTGCGTCTCAATCTGCCCAGCGGCCTGATGATGGCGATGTCGCGACGTGACCTGCTGGAGACCCTGACTACTCAGGACAAGATCGCGAATAAGGCGAAGGATATCGCGGGTCTGATGCTGGGACGTAAGATGAACTTTCCCAGCGAGATTGGGCCGCTAATGCTCGATTTCGTCAAGAGTTGTATCGATACCACGGCGCAGGCGCAGATCGCGATCAACGAGCTTGATGAGCTGGTTGAGACCGGTTTTCGAGGCCGTGAGGTCGACCTTGTCGAATCGATGATCACCCAGCTAGACGAGCTGGAGGGTAAGACTGACAAGATTCAGGTTGAGGTGCGCGCCAAACTGTTTGCCATCGAAAAAGAGTTACCCGCCGTTGATGTAATGTTTATCTATCGCATCATTGAGTGGGTGGGAGACCTCGCTGACCTTGCCCAGCGCGTGGGCAGTCGTCTTGAACTGATGCTGGCACGTTAAGAGGGCGATTACCGTGGAATATGCAACGATCTTTATTATCCTCGCCTGTATTTTTGGTTTTTTTATGGCCTGGGGTGTGGGTGCCAATGATGTGGCCAACGCCATGGGTACCTCGGTTGGCTCAAAGGCCGTTACCATCAAGCAGGCCTTCATTATTGCCGCCATTTTCGAGTTCGCTGGAGCCTTCCTCGCCGGTGGCGAGGTGACCAAGACAATCCGCAAGGGGATGATCGACGCCGAGTTGCTGGCAGGCAGCCCGGAGCTGGTGGTCTACGGCATGATGGCATCACTACTGGCCGCCGGTATCTGGTTGCTGCTCGCCTCCCGTTCAGGCTGGCCGGTCTCCACCACCCATTCCATTGTCGGTGCCATCGTCGGTTTTGCCGCCGTGGGTATCGGCTTTGAAGCGGTGCAGTGGGGCAAGGTCGGCACCATTGTGATGAGTTGGGTGATATCACCCGCCCTGGCAGGGATCATCGCCTACTGGCTCTTTGTCAGTGTGCAGCGATTTATTCTCGATACACCAACACCGCTGGAAAACGCCAAGCGTTATGTCCCCATCTACATCTTCCTTGTCGGTTTCATCATCGCACTGGTCACCATATTCAAGGGGCTTAAACATGTCGGGTTGCACCTGACTACGTTGGAGAGTTACGGGGTTGCAGCGGTCGTCGGGGTGGTCGTAATGATCATCGGTATTGTGCTGATCAGGCGCCTGCAGTTCGACCCGAGCGCCGACCGTGAGTTTCATTTTGCCAACGTGGAGAAGGTTTTTGGCGTACTGATGATCTTCACCGCCTGTGCCATGGCCTTTGCCCATGGCTCCAATGATGTGGCCAATGCGGTTGGACCGCTTGCGGCGGTGGTCGGCATTGCCGAGTCGGGTGAGGTAGCACAGAAGACGGCGATGCCTTCCTGGATCCTGCTACTTGGTGGTATCGGCATCGTGATCGGGCTGGTCACCTATGGCCACAGGGTGATCGCGACCGTCGGTACCGGTATCACCGAGTTAACCCCCAGCCGCGGTTTTGCCGCCACCCTGGCCGCCGCCACCACCGTGGTGATCGCCTCAGGTACCGGCCTGCCGATCTCCACCACCCATACCCTGGTGGGAGCGGTGCTCGGTGTTGGTCTGGCAAGGGGTATCGCCTCACTCAATCTGAATGTGGTACGTACTATCTTCCTCTCATGGATTGTCACGCTACCTGCAGGTGCGATACTGGCTATTTTCTTCTTCTTCATCTTTAAGGCTATCTTCTCCTAGGGGGCGTAAGTGAGCAGTCGGGTTGATCGATATGGTGTAATGGGTAATCCCGTCGGCCACAGCAAATCGCCGATGATTCATTCGCTGTTCGCTGAACAGACTGGCCAGAAATTGCGCTATGAGGCGATTCTGGTGGAGATCGGTGATTTTGACCGGGCGGTAGAGTTCTTCTGCGATGAGGGTGGTCGCGGGCTGAATGTGACGGTGCCCTTCAAGCGCGATGCCTGGCGACGGGTGGATGAGCGCTCGCCACGCGCCGAACTGGCGGGTGCGGTCAATACCATTGTGGTGCGGGAGGATGGTTCGCTGCTGGGGGACAATACCGATGGTGTGGGGCTGGTGCGCGATATCCTCAACAACCTGTCGGTGCCGCTGACCGCGAAGAAGATTCTGATACTGGGCGCAGGTGGTGCGGTGCGCGGGGTTTTGGGACCGATTCTGGAGCAGCAGCCCGCCTCAGTGGTGATTGCCAATCGCACCCCGGTGAGGGCACAGGAGCTGGCCGAGGCCTTTGAGTCACTGGGCAGTGTGGATGGGTGCAGCTTTGATGAGCTGGATGGGTCCAGTTTCGATGTCGTAATAAATGGCACCTCGGCAAGCCTGAAGGGTGAGGTACCACCGCTACCCGATGCGCTGTTGGCAAAGGGGGCGCTCTGCTACGACATGATGTATGGCGCGGAACCCACCCCCTTTATGGTGTGGGCCGATGACCATAACAGCGCACGAATTTCGGATGGTCTGGGGATGCTGGTGGAGCAGGCGGCGGAGTCGTTCGCTATCTGGCGTGGGATCAAGCCGCAGACGGCGCCGGTGATTGCAGGGGTGAGGAAGAGTCTCAGCAGCGCGAATTAACTTTTGCGTGCAAAGCTGTCGTAGGCGGTAACCTCAAGGGTATCTGCGCGGTTTTCCAGCTCTTTCTCCTCGCGTGCCCGGGCACTTTCGACCATCGATTCAAACTCGTCTCTCTTTGCCTGTGCCTCCGTAAGACGGCGATCATTACGACGGCGCTCACCGGCCCGCCAGGGCTTCTCGCGCCAGTTCACGGCGCGGCGTTCGTTGCTGTAGCTGCGATGGACATACTCTCTTATTGCCAGCGGCTGACCGCAAAACATGACACCATCAAAACGCTGCCTGAATTTAGCTGCCAGTCGGTCATTACCGATGTCAGCGAGAGCGAAACAGATAGTCCTGCCGTCATCGAGCTTTTTCCTGGAGATGTGAAAGACGATTTTGCTGCTAAACCCCCTGAAAAAGGCGATTAGCTGACCCAGGTTAGTGGCTAGTGGGAGATTGCCGATATAGAGTTCCATCCTCTGCTCCTCTGGCTTTTTACGTACTATAACCGCATAAAATAGCGAGTTCTAGCGGTATTTATCCTTTAAACGGGCGTAGTGCTGCGCGGAATAGCCGAGCCACTCCTCCTCGGCCTGATTGAGCGGTCGCGCCTTTTTCACCGGTGAGCCGACCCAGAGGAAGCCCCCCTCCAGAGTCTTGCCCGGCGGCACCAGCGAGCCGGCGGCGAGGAACACCCCCTCTTCCAGCATCGCACCGTCGAGCACTGTGGAGCCCATCCCCACCAGGCATCTATTACCGATAGTGCAGCCGTGCAGGGTGACGTTGTGGCCAACGGTGACATCGTCCCCTACAGTGAGGGGATAGCCGCCGGGCTGCCCGGCGTGGTCGTGGGTGACGTGGCAGACGGTGCCGTCCTGAATGCTGGTGCGTTCACCGATGCGGATGGAGTTCACGTCGCCACGCAGTACCGCCATCGGCCAGATCGAGGAGTCGGCACCGATATGGACATCGCCAATGACGGAACTCTGTTCATCTACATAGGCTGACTCGGCAATAGTTGGTGTGATGCCCTGGAAGGGACGAATCGCCATGCTCCCCCCCTAGCGCATCGTCACCAGCTCCTCGGAGCTGGTGGGGTGGATGGCGACGGTATCGTCGAACTGCCTCTTGGTGGCCCCCATCTTGAGCGCCACGGCAAAGCCCTGCAGCATCTCGTCGACCCCGTGGCCGATCATGTGGATGCCGACGATCCGCTCCTCAGCGCCGACACAGACCAGCTTCATCGCGGTCTTGGACTTGTGGTCGGTAAGGGCGTGGTACATCGGGGTGAAGCGGGTCTGGTAGACCTTCACCGCGTCGCCGTGCTTGTCGCGCGCCTCGCCTTCCGTTAATCCAACCGTACCGATCGGCGGGTGGCTGAACATCACGGTGGGGATGTTCTCATAGTCGAGGTGGCGCTCGGGCTGATTATTGAACAGGCGATCCCCCAGGCGACGGGCGGCGGCGATCGCTATCGGGGTGAGCTGGGCGCGGCCGGTGCAGTCGCCCACCGCATAGACGCCGGGTATATTGGTGTTCTGGAACTTGTCGGTGGGGATGAAGCCATTCTCCTGCACCGCCACCCCGGCGGCGGCTAGGTTCAGGTCCGCGGTGAGCGGCTCGCGGCCGATGGCCCAGATCAGGGTGTCGAAGCCCTGCATGATGTGGCCGTTCTGTGCGGTGAGGGTGAGCTTGCCGTCCGCCCCCTTCTCTACCTTGTCGAGGTTGATGTTGGGGAGGATGTTGACCCCGTCGTTGACCATCTCCTCCATCAGGGTCTCGCGCAGCATCGCATCGAAGGTGGCGAGAAAGTGCTGGCGGCGTAGCAGCAGATCGACCTCAGAGCCCAGGGCTCGAAGCAGACCGGCCAGCTCCACCGCGATGTACCCGGCGCCGACGATAGCGACGCGCTTCGGCTGCTCGGTAAGGGCAAAGAATCCGTCGGAGGTGATGCCGTGCTCGGCGCCGGGGATGTTGGGGATCATCGGACTGCCACCGGGGGAGATCACGATGTGATCGGCGGTGAACTGCTCGCCGTTTACTTCCAGGGTATTGGCATCGACAAACTTTGCCTGTCCCTTGAGCCAGTCGATATTGGAGTCGGTGAGGTAGTTGCCGTACCAGTCGTTGATCCCCTGAATGTAGGACTCGCGCCCCTTAACCAGATGTCCCCAGTCGAAGTTGTTGACCATCACATCGAAGCCGTAGCCTTTGGCATCACGTAGCGCGTGGGCGATAGAGGCGGCGTTCCACATCACCTTCTTCGGCACGCAGCCCACGTTGACGCAGGTGCCGCCCATCTTTGCCATCTCCACCACCGCGGCCTTTTTACCGTACATAGCGGCGCGTTCCGCCGCCGAGAGTCCACCGCTGCCGCCACCGATGGCGAGGAGGTCGTAATGTTTGCTCATGCAGAATTCCTGTACTGGTCAGATGTTTGATAAGTGGTTAGCGATTTTAGCAGTAAGCGGTGGAGGATGTCGCCGCCACTGCTATAGTGATGGTTGGCGTGGATGGTTGAAATGTCATATCGTAGGCCAGAATTATCTAC
>Ga0224501_10001293_pt1 | contig 19463 bp, 20 predicted proteins | sample SF_Oct11_sed_USG_4_FD_169105 | JGI IMG/M metagenome (GOLD analysis project Ga0224501, IMG submission 169105) | Sediment microbial communities from San Francisco Bay, California, United States - SF_Oct11_sed_USGS_8_1 | ecosystem: Environmental > Aquatic > Marine > Sediment | place: USA...
ATTTTCGTTACGCTGGAAGACAGTATCCAGAAAATGAATAACATTCTCAGCGCTATCGACCATAAGAAACTGGAAGTCACTCTCGACAATATGAATGTACTGACCACAGACATCCGTGACATCACCGAGCATATTCGCGCTGTTGAAGGACTGGTTGGTAGCGCCATTTACGAAAAAGAAATGGAAAAGAATGTTAAAGATATTGCGATCAATATGGTAGCTGTCACAGAAGAACTTAGAACCATGATGAAACAGCTCAACAAACAGGTCTCAGACATGCCTGAGCTGGTCAATAAAATTGGTCCGCTGTTACAGGAGGCCGATAAAACCATCAAGGCCAGTCAGCGTATCTGGCCACTTTCAACGGCAATTGGCGAAACGGATAACAATAATGAAACACTAACATCGCCCGCACCAGCAAACGACTGATAGTACAATGAAGCACATAATCAACAAAATAAAATCCAGGTTCGCCATTATCGTCCTTGCCCTGCTTTGTACCGCTTGCGTCAGCAGCCCTGATGAAAAGCAGCCCGAGGCCATTGAAGCTGCCAACAGCGCACTTAGTAACGGCGTCAGTAATTACGAAAAAAGTAAATACGAGCTGGCCACTACCTATTTCAGGAATGCCCTGCGCGACTTCCGCAGCATCGATCACCAGTTTGGTATTGCCTCCAGCTGCCTTAATCTTTCAAAAACCTATTTAAGTATGGGAGACATCGAACTCGCCGATGCCTATATGAAACAGGCCCAACGCATCATCGAGCAGGAAAATATCACACAACTACTGGATCATCTTCATATCATCGAATCATCCATCGCCATCGAAAATAATCAGCATACCCAGGCCAAGGAGATTTTGTCCCCATTATTACAGAGAGACACGAATAACGAATTCACACTGGCCGCAATACAGAACCGCACCCGCATCTCCCACGATGAAATGAGTAATAACAGGGAAGAAGCTGAACAGTGGACCAGTAAATTCGAACAAACCTTAAAATCCAGCAATAATCCGTCACACAAGGCTCGACTGGCTCGTTTCAGGGCCAACCTGAGTGATGACACAGAAACTCAAAACAAATATTTCGACAGAGCCCTGAATATATACCGAACACAAACCAATCGCCCTGGTATCGCTGCTACCCTGCAGGAGTGGGGCAATGCCTTAATTCAGAAAAATCAGAACGAGACTGCCAGTGACAAACTCCAGCGTGCACTATATATCAGGCAATCCTTACATGACAGAAGAAACAGCCTAGATATTCTTAATAGTCTTGCGCAAATTTCAACTGACAGTAAGATCAAAAAATGGATAGAAAAATTACAGAACAAACAGTTTAACCAATGGGATGCGTTTACTGCCGCAATTAATCAATTTCCTAATTAAATGCTTATTCATTAAGAAAGCAACGGGGCGTTATATCTCAGCAACCCTGATATCAACTAACTCACCCGCTTGCTCAGAGGCAAGCCAGCTCAACATGGCATAAAGCTCTTCGTTGCTACCGCTATCACAGTACCACTGTTCACTGGCCTCATCATAATCAAAATGAAAGCCACCGGCCTTGGCAGCCATCCATAACTGCTTTATCTGCGTCTGTTTACTGAAAATAATCTTGCTGCCATTTTCAAATTCCAGCGTCAGCACGCCACCGATTTCATCGTAATCGATATCGGCACCACACTCATCGATCGCCTGTTGAATCGCTTCGATAGTATTATCGGCAATCTCAACAAATTCGGATTCAGTCATTATTCCTCTAACCTCTTGCGCATAATGGCATTGACCTGACCGGGGTTTGCCTTACCACCCGAGGCCTTCATCACCTGTCCAACAAAGAATCCCATCATTTTATCCTTACCGCCTTTCAGCTCTGCGAACTGGCTTGGGTTATTGACAATCACTTCATCAACCATGGCCTCAATCGCTGAGCTGTCACTAATCTGCTTCAGCCCTTTGCTTTCAATGACTTCATCAGCACTGCCTTCTCCATTCCACATAGCCTCAAAGACGTCTTTAGCTATCTTGCCGGAAATAGTGTCATCTTTAATACGCAACAACAGTCCCGCAAAAGCCTCAGCAGGGACCTTCGCCTCGGTAATTTCCACTTCTTCCCTGTTTAATTTTGCCGCCAGCTCACCGGTCACCCAGTTGGCTGCAAGTTTGGCATCACCGGCTTTGGCGGCAACAGTTTCATAATAATCGGCCAGCTCTCTGGATGCCGTGATCACACCGGCATCATAGGCCGACAGGTCATATTCACTCATGTAACGCTGTTTTTTCTGCTCAGGCAGCTCGGGCAACTCGCTACGAACCTGCTCAACATAGGCCTCATCAATCACTACGGGTAATAAATCAGGATCGGGGAAGTAACGGTAATCGTTTGCCTCTTCCTTGCTGCGCATCGAACGGGTTTCATTTTTATCCGCATCGTACAGGCGCGTTTCCTGAATCACCTTACCGCCATCTTCGATCAGGTCAATCTGGCGCTCAATTTCGATATTGATTGCCTTCTCAACGAAACGGAATGAGTTAATATTTTTCAGCTCGGTGCGAGTGCCAAATTCTTTCTGTCCTTTTGGACGTACTGACACATTGGCATCACAACGGAATGAACCTTCCTGCATATTGCCATCGCTGATCTCAATATATCGAACCAGCGAATGAATTTTCTTCATATAGGCGACGGCCTCTTTGGCAGAGCTCATATCCGGTTCAGAGACAATTTCGATCAGCGGAGTACCGGCACGATTCAGATCGATACCGGTCATGCCGTGATAGGTGCCGTGCATAGATTTACCCGCGTCCTCTTCGAGATGCGCGCGAGTAATACCAATACGCTTGGTCTCACCATTTTCCAGTTCGATATCCATGTGGCCCTTACCAACAATCGGGTGATCCATCTGCGTTATCTGGTAGGCCTTGGGTGAATCGGGATAGAAATAATTTTTCCTGTCGAACACAGAGCGCAAACCAATTTCAGCATCCACCGCCAGACCAAATTTCACCGCCAGACGCAGAGCCTCTTTATTGAATACAGGCAGAACGCCGGGCAAGGCCAGATCGACTGCATTTGCCTGAGTATTGGGTTCAGCGCCGTAAGCGGTACTGGAACCCGAAAATATTTTTGATTTAGTCGCAAGCTGGCAATGAATTTCCAGACCAATCACGACTTCCCAGTTGCTATCGTAACTCATGCGAAGTCCTCCGGAATGGCACGGTGCCAGTTTGTGTTTTTCTGGTACTGGTGCGCCACATTCAACAGCTGGCTTTCCTTGAAATAATTACCGGTAATCTGTAGACCCACTGGCAGACCATTAACAAAACCGGCAGGCACCGACATGCCTGGCAGGCCGGCGAGGTTGACCGCAATGGTGTAAATGTCAGACAGGTACATAGCAATGGGGTCATCCGATTTCTCGCCGATCTTGAAGGCTACGTCTGGCGCTGTTGGCCCCATAATGACATCGACTTTTTCAAACGCCTCTTTGAAGTCATCGCTGATTTTGTGACGCAACTGCTGTGACTTCAGGTAATACGCATCGTAGTAACCCGATGACAGCGCATAGGTGCCGACCATAATGCGACGCTTCACCTCCGCACCAAAACCTTCACCACGTGAACGTGTGTACATATCCATCAGGTCGACTGGATCTGCACAGCGGTAGCCATAACGTACACCGTCAAAACGCGACAGGTTGGCAGAACACTCTGCTGGTGCGACGACATAATAAACCGGTACCGACAGGCCACTGTTAGGCAACTCAATATCGATCAGTTCTGCACCGAGCTTTTTATACTCGTCCAGTGCATCACGAATTACTTGCTCAACAGCTGGACTCAAACCTTCACCAAAATATTCTTTCGGCAAGCCAATACGTAAACCCGCTAATGGCTTCTCCAGCTCAGCGGTGTAGTCAGGCACCTCATTATCCAGACAGGTTGAATCTCTTTCATCAAAACCGGCCATGGCATTCAGCAGCATTGCACAGTCCTCTGCACTCTGTGCCATTGGACCTGCCTGGTCGAGGCTGGAAGCAAATGCGATCATACCAAAACGTGAAATGCGCCCGTAAGTCGGCTTAATGCCGGTAATGCCGCACATTGATGCAGGCTGACGAATTGAGCCACCGGTATCGGTACCGGTCGCAGCTGGTGCCAGCCGAGCCGCCACAGCGGCAGCCGAACCACCCGATGAACCACCGGGAACCGTTTGAGTATTCCACGGATTTTTTACCGCACCATAGAAACTGGTTTCGTTCGATGACCCCATGGCAAATTCATCCATATTGGTTTTACCCAGCATGACGACACCGGCCTGTTTCATTTTGGTGACCACAGTCGCATCGTAAGGCGAAATAAAATTATCCAGCATTTTCGAACCGCAGCTGGTACGCACACCGTCGGTACAGAAAATATCCTTGTGCGCGATCGGCACACCCGTTAAAGGGCCGGCCTCACCGTTTTTAATTCTCTCGTCAGCGGCCTTGGCAGCAGCCAGCGCCTGCTCTTCGGTAACAGTGATAAAACTGTTTAACTCGCCATCACGAGACTTGATGCGATCTAGAAAATACTGGGTGAGCTCCACGCTGCTGACTTCACCGGCATGTAACATGGCCGATAACTCGGCAATGGTTTTTTCGTGGTACCTGCTACTCATCACTCGATCACCTGCGGCACTAAATAAAGACCATCTTCGGTCGCGGGTGCAATAGCCTGAAAACGTTCACGCTGGTTAGTCTCGGTGATTTTGTCTTCGCGCAGGCGCTGTACTGCATCCAGAGGATGTGACATCGGCAACACACCGGTAGTATCGACCGCATTCATCTGCTCAACTAGGTCGAGAATATTGGACAGGTTACTCACATAACCAGGGATATCAGCTTCATCAATTTTCAGACGCGCCAGGTAGGCTATTTTCTTCACTTCATCCGCATCAAGGGACATCGTGCTCACTCCAGAATATACAAATTTGTCAAAAACAGCCCGAAGCTGCTCTCAAAAGGCGGAAAGTTAGCATAAACCGGGCTTTATCGCACTGTTTTGCTTGCTCGAATCAACCCCTATTGATAGAGTACGCGCAAAATTTCACCAAAATCCGTACAGATAGCCTATATTTACAGGGCTAATAACGATAACTAACACACGGGCAAAAAGATGCTACCGAAACGATTCCGGGGATTATTCTCCAACGACCTGTCAATTGACCTGGGCACCGCCAATACACTGATTTATGCACGCGGCAAGGGCATAGTCCTGAATGAGCCCTCGGTTGTTGCCGTACGACAGGATCGAGGCCCTGGTGGCCCCAAAACCATTGAAGCCTATGGCAAGGCCGCTAAAAGCATGCTTGGCCGTACCCCCCAGAATATTATCGCCATTCGCCCGATGCGTGATGGCGTAATCGCTGACTTCACGATCACTGCAAAAATGCTACAACACTTCATACGCTCGGTGCATGAAAGTCGATTATTACGTCCCAGCCCACGTGTGCTGATCTGTGTTCCCTGTGGTGCCACCCAGGTGGAACGTCGTGCGATTCGTGAATCAGCCCAGGATGCTGGCGCACGTACCGTGCACCTGATTGAAGAGCCCATGGCAGCGGCAATAGGTGCCGGTATGCCGGTGGATGAAGCCAGCGGTTCGATGGTACTGGATATTGGTGGTGGTACATCAGAGGTCGCTGTCATCTCCCTGAATGGTATCGTCTATTCCGCATCGGTTCGTATTGGCGGTGACAAGTTCGATGAGGCAATTATTAGCTACGTACGCCGCAACTATGGCATCCTGATCGGCGAGGCGACGGCAGAACGTATCAAGCATGAAATTGGTACCGCCTACCCTGGCAAGGAACTGCTCGAAATCGAAGTAAAGGGCCGTAATCTTTCCGAAGGTATTCCCCGCAGTTTCTCACTCAACAGCAATGAAATTCTCGAGGCACTACAGGAGCCGCTACAGGGTATCGTCCAGGCCGTAAAAACAGCGCTGGAACAGACTCCACCTGAACTGGGTGCAGACGTCGCTGAACGTGGTATTGTGCTCACTGGTGGTGGTGCATTACTGCGTGATCTCGATCGCCTGATTATGGAAGAGACCGGTTTGCCGGTCGTGCTTGCCGAAGACCCGCTCACCTGTGTAGCTCGTGGTGGTGGTCGCGTACTGGAGTTGATCGATGAACACGGGAGTGATTTCCTCGCGCTTGACTAATCGCGTAGCAGGAAATTATTTCCTGTTACCCATTCGCCCTAAGCAGGCTGGTTGCTGCTGAACACATGCAAACGCTTTTCATACAAGGCCCATCGGTCACCTTACGCACACTGATCCTGGTCATCGCCAGTATCGTGCTCATGACGGTCGATCATCGCTGGAGCCATATGGAGGGCGTACGCAATGCACTGGCTTATGTGCTCTACCCTCTACAGTACACCATCGACCTGCCGATACGCCTGTATCACTGGAGTGATGAAACCCTGAGTACGCACCAGACACTACTCGACAAAAATCACCAGCTAGAAGACCTGAACCTGCAAAATCGAGTACGTCTGCAGAAACTGGATATCCTGGAAAAGGAAAATCAGCGACTGCGCGAACTGCTACGCGCCACACCCAAAACGGGTGAACAGTTCCTGATTGCCGAAATCATCAATGTGGATGTTGATCCCTATCGACAACTGATCACCATCAACAAGGGCAGCAATGACAATGTATACAGTTCACAGCCTGCGATTGATGCGCAGGGTGTTGTCGGGCAGACCATCCATGTCAGCGCAATGTCATCAACAATAATGCTGATTACCGATGCCAGTCACGCACTACCAGTGCAGATTGATCGAACCGGCCTGCGTGCAGTTGCCTTTGGTACCGGTAAAATAGACTATCTTGATTTACGCCATATTCCACACAGTGCCGACATACGTGAGGGCGACACATTAATTACATCAGGCCTTGGTGGTCGCTTCCCCGCCAACTACCCGGTGGCTGTGATTACCCAGATCGAGCGCTCACCCGATGAGACCTTTGTCACCGTCAGGGCGGAGCCCCTTGCCCAGCTTGATCGCAGCCGTGAGGTTTTGCTGGTCTGGCACAACCAGCCACTGATAATTCCCAACATCGATGAATAACACCAATACACGCATCGGCCTGTTCACCATTATCGTCGCATTCATGCTCGCGATGATGCCACTACCCGACTGGGCTATCGCGTTTCGTCCCGACTGGGTAACGCTGGTACTGATCTACTGGACTATGGCGCTGCCCGCCAGTATCGGGGTCACCATCGCCTGGCTGGCAGGGCTGATGCTCGATGTATCCCACAGTGCATTATTAGGTCAGCACGCGCTCGGATTAGTGCTGGTGATCTACATCATCCACACACAACACCAAAGACTACGTGTCGCTTCGTTAGTGCAACAGGCCCTGGTGATTTTCTTTTTGCTGCTGCTCAAACAGGCACTGGTACTCTGGGTCAGCGGTATCATGGGCCATGCACCTGATACCTGGTTATACTTTATGCCCTCACTGACCAGCGCCCTGATCTGGCCCTGGGTCTATATTATTTTGCGCGACTTACGCAGGAAGTTTGTCTATCAGCCACACTACTAGTTTTTTTATATCAACCTCATGCAGTTATTAAAAACATCTGGCAACAGCAGGCATGGCTACATTTCCCAGGTGGCATAATCGGCATTCCCAGATATACTTTTAGCCAATAAAACACTTATACAAGGGCACACCCATATGGAATCTGACTTCTTATTCGCCAGCCTGTTTAATCTCAGTATCAATCTCGTCTACACCATACTGGCACTGGTACTAGGCGTAGCTGCATTGATCATTATCGATAAAAAAATTCTCAAAAATATTGAGATCGAAACTGAGCTTAAAAATGGCAATATTGCGGTCGCCATTTTTGCTTCTACCATTCTGCTATTCATCGCTATCATCATCTCATTCGGCCTCAAAGGTTAATGTGAAAAGTAAGGACAGGCTAAGCACCATCCTTGGCGTTATCATCCTGATCGCCGTAATCATGACAAAGCATCAGGAATCGAAAACCACAAAGGAAATTAACCAGTACTACAGTGACGCCATTGGCCAGCTTGAAGACCTGAAAAAGCAGAACAAACTCCAGTCCGGCTACGTCGTTTCCGGTGAAAAGAAATTACATCAGCACGAAATACAACACACCCTACGATTACTCGACAAACAGGACCTGCCACGGCTGTGGAATGTCGATACCAATATCGAATACGCCAAAGCCTACTCAGCCATGGGCATCGACAAAAAACATCACTTCGCCAACTCATACCTGATCGGCTACACACCATTCAAGACAGAAAAATACTGGGTGCCGCTATACATGCTTGCCAGTCGAAAACTCTACCAGTACGACCACCTGCAATACTCAGGCCTCGAAGACGTCTGGCAAAACTCACTACAGGCCTTCAAAAATACCCGAGGCGATTGTGAAGATCATGCCGTCGCACTTGCCGACTGGCTGATAGGTCTGGGGCTGGATGCACGTGTTGCCCTTGGCACATACAAACAGGAAGGCCATGCCTGGGTCATCGTCTTCAAGGATGACAAGGAATATCTGCTCGAAGCAACCCGGAAATCACGCATCAATCAATGGAGCAAATACCGGCTGGCCAAAGTCGAACACGAATACCACCCGGAATTTTTATTTAACCGTGATAGCTTATGGATTAACACTGGCAGCAAATACACCGTAAACTACTCAGGCAGCAACTGGAAGTTGGCCTCTACCTTTCATAAAAATACTAGCTGATTCATAAAGAATAAAATCACTTCGCTAATAACTACAAACTTATATAGCTACTTTCATGCGCTATTTTCAGCTAGTTACCGCTGTTGTTATCATTGATAAATAAAAAGCGGGCAACTAGCCCGCTTTTTATTTATCACCAACCGTATTTCTCTAGGCCGCTTTTTTACGCTGATATGACAACAGGCCAGCACCGATTAACAACACAAATAACTGTAATCCCAGACTTTGCAGTGTAGGGTGGATACCTAGCATATCAACCCTGGGGAAGCTGACCATACTCGCTGCGACCATACCTGCTTCCTGCAAGGCGGCAATTCCCTGACCTGCAAAAACAACTGCCAACAGGAATAGTAATACCGCGTTGATCTGAAAGAACTGCTTGATCGGCAGACGCGCACCGACACGCATAACCAGAAAGGCCAATACTACTAACAAAGCTAATGCACCCAAAATACCTAACAGGAACCCCTGTTTTGAATCGGAGGTATCAATTTGTACCCACATAGCCTGATAGAACAAGACCGTTTCAAACATTTCACGATACACAGCAATAAATGAAACTGTCGCCAACACCCACAGCGTGCTACTTTCCATTGCGTTATCAATTTTATGCTCGACAAATTTTTTCCAGCGTTTGCTGCTACTGGCATTATGCAACCAAAAGCCAACGTATATTAGTATCAACGCAGCGAATAAGGCAGCAACACCTTCAGTAACTTCACGACTGGCACCACTGATAGATATCAGATTTTCTGCAGCCCACCAGGTGAAAATACCGAGCAGCACCGCACTAACCCAGCCTGCGTGGATATATTTGGTTGCTTCACGACGACCGGTTTTAATCAAAGCTGCCATGATCGCAGCCAGCACAAGAATCGCCTCAACACCTTCACGCAATAAAATTATAAAGGAACCAGTAAAGGCAGCAGCGGGTGACATGGTTTTCGAACCAATCACGTCTTTGGATTGATTAAGCAAATCCACCAGACCTAACTGAACCTGTTCCAGTTGTTCAACATCACCAGCTTTGGCCAGTTCACGAAAAGTAATCATTTGCTTTTCTACTTTCAGCTTAAGTGGTTTATCGATAATCGTGAGCGAAGGTTCGGCCAGCTCAAAACCATCCAGATAGGCTGACAATGCCGCCTTATAGGCCGCCTTGTGATCACCTGCACGTGCATGCTCAAGGCTGACTGCCAGCATGGCAATACTGTTATCCAGCGCTGCGTGATCAGAGACCTCAAGAATCGATGGCTCACTACGCAAATAGACCAGCACCGCCTTACCATCAATATTCACATCTTTACCAAGCTCTTCTGCCTTGGCGTAAGACATGCCGGTCAGATTGGATAGCGACTTGAAATAATCATGCAGATAACCTTTTTGCCAGAGCAACCTGCCTGCTTCGTGCTGCTCATCGGTACCAGAGAAGCGACTGATCATAATCGACAGCGCCCAGCGTTGTTCATCACTGAGCTTGTCAAACGCCTTCATCGGCGTACCGTCTACGCCCAAAGAAATAGTGTTGTAGAGATCATAAATACTGCGGGTATATTGACGCTCCATATCATGAAAGTTACTGGGCGGTATTTCCTGCATACTGGCCAGGGGGCCATCACCAAACCCATAGATACCATGACAGCCTGAGCACTCAGTTTCATACAAATTCTGTACACTGGAAATATCAGGCGCTTTAGCAGGCCCAACAGTTATGTTGTATGAGTTAATCAAATCAGCTTTAAGCTGCTGAGAGCGCAAGGTAATTTCAGCACCGTCGACACGCTGCTCGATACCAAAGCGAATAGCCTCAGCCTCCTCACCAAGCTTTGCCTTATCTGGATTAGTCGGCATACCGAGAACCAAATCACGCAATTCTCCCGAGAACTCTCGCATTTCAGCATATTCAGTCTCATCGACGACCTTGCCATCAACGACCGTTGGTGGGTAATCGACGCCAATATAATCAAGCATATGAATCAGCCGTTGGGCGGTGCCAGCCAGAGATACAGAAGGTATTGAAAAAAAGACAACAGCCGATATGTACGCCAGCTGGCGCAAAATATGTTTGGACATTATAGTAAACTTAACCAGCAGATGATAATGATTCGCATTGTCTATTAAATCACCAACCCTGTCAAGCAAATCACCAGAATAATTGTCGTTATTCTACACCAGGTTCACTATAACTACTTCTTTTTATTGATATTTTCGAATGAGAATAATTCTCATCTAGCTCAATAAGGCCTTTAGCCCAGCGAGGTGTGAACGCCCTGTTTCCGGGGTTGATTTGACCTCATGCCTGCCACCCGACCATTCAAGATCATCCTGGGGCAGTTCTTCCAGAAAGCGGCTGGGTTCACAGATCACCTTGTCTCCGTAACGTTTACGCACTCGCGCCATAGTCAGGCTCAGTGTACGCTGCGCACGGGTAATACCAACATAGGCCAGGCGGCGCTCTTCTTCGATACTGTCATCCTGAATACTGGTTAGATGAGGAATCAAGTCCTCTTCAAAGCCAACCAGGTAGACATGGGGAAATTCCAGCCCCTTGGCAGCGTGCAGCGTCATCAGCTTGACTGCATCACGTGGCTTGTCGTCCTCGTTACGCTGCAGGATATCCATCAGGGTCAGCCTTGCCATCAGCTCGGCAACACCCGCATCGGCGTCTTTTTTCTGCAGGCGCGCAATCCACTCCAGCAGCTCCATGACATTTGCCCAGCGCCGCTCGGCGGTTTCGACATCAGGGCTCTGCTCCATCAACCAGGTTTCATAGCCCAGATCATCGAGTAGCTGACGGGTGATATCGGTGGCATTTTCATCTTCGGCACGGTCCGCCAGTCGCAACAGCCAGTCGCAGAACCGGGTCAGGTGTTTATACGCTGAAGCTGAGAGATGGCGTTGTACACCAACTTCGCCGCAGGCAGTCAGCAGGCTGATTTCACGATCAACGGCATATTTGCTCAGCTTCTCCAGTGTACTCGGGCCGATATTTCGACGCGGCGTATTGATCACTCGCAGGAAAGCCGCATCGTCGTCGGGATTGGCTAGCAGGCGCAGGTAGGAAACGATGTCCTTAATTTCAGTTCGTTCAAAAAACGAGATACCACCACTGACTACATAGGGGATATTCATCGAGCGCAAATAGGTTTCAAAAATGCGCGCCTGAAAATTGCCACGATACAGAATCGCGTAATGCTCGTAATTGGTGCCGTTCTGGATTTTGTGCGACTGCAGCTCGATACAGACACGCTCGGCCTCGTCCTCGGAGCTATTGCACTGGATTACCTTTATCGGGTCACCATAACCAAGATCACTCCACAGACGCTTTTCATAGACATGCGGGTTGTTCTTGATCAGCTCATTGGCGACCTTCAGGATACGGCCACTGGAGCGGTAGTTCTGTTCCAGCTTGATTAACTCCAGGTCAGGAAAATCTTTCGACAACTGCTCCAGGTTTTCCGGCCTTGCACCACGCCAGGCATAAACCGACTGATCATCATCACCCACGGCGGTCAGGCAGCGTCGGCGATCCGCCAGCATTTTCACCAACTGGTACTGCATGGCATTAGTGTCCTGATATTCATCGACCAGCAGGTAGTGAATCCGGTTCTGCCATTTTTCCAGGATATCCGGGCGCTTCATAAACAAATGCGCGGTCTGCAGAATCAGGTCATCCAGGTCGAAGGCATTGTAGGCATGCAACTGGCGCTGGTATTTGATGTACAGATTGGATATCTGCAACTGCCTGTCATCCTGCGCAACCGAGGCGGCATCCTCCGGCAGAATACCATCGTTCTTCCAGCTGGAAATCTGTGCCTGCGCCTGCGAGGCCAGATCAAGGCCACGCTCACCGCCCGTGCGCAACAGCTCCTGCAGGGTAGCAATGCTATCCTGCTGAGCAAACACCGAGAACCCAGCCTTGTAATTCAGCGCCTCATATTCCTTATGCAGGATATTCAATGCCAGACGGTGAAAGGTCGAGACCCGGAGCCCCTTCGATTCTTTTTTACCGGTGAGCTTTCTGACGCGCGACTTCATTTCTTCCGCCGCCTTGTTGGTAAAGGTCACCGCCGCGATACGACTGGCAGAAATACCGCAGGGGCCGATCAGGTAGGCGATCTTCTCGGTAATCACGCGTGTCTTACCACTTCCGGCACCGGCCAGCACCAGCATCGGGCCGTCGATGCTATGCACCGCCCTGGCCTGCTGGGGATTTAGTTTGGGTTTGTGGGGTGCGTTCAATCTACTGCTCAAATGCTGCTCTGAATAGGAGCGCCCATTGTACCGACTAAAGGCGAGTTGTCATTATTGCAAAATGGGGGGTTGATTTATCAAAGCACAGCTATAATCCATACCAACGCCAAACATAAATTGAACCTCGTGCAGATAAACACCCAAACCGGCCTGATCGACAACGTCAGCTATATCGCCTCACCCAATGAAGACGAGCGCCCGAGCGACTGCGATATCGACCTGATCGTGATTCATTCAATAAGCCTGCCCCCTGGTGAATACGGTGGCCCGTGGATAGAAAAACTGTTCACCAACCGGCTACCGGAAGATGGCCACCCCTACTTCAGGGAAATCCACCAGCTGAAAGTATCGGCACATGTACTGATTCGCCGTGATGGCACGATTCAGCAATTCGTGCCCTTCCACAGGCGTGCCTGGCACGCCGGGCAATCATGCTATGAAGGTCGTGAGACCTGCAATAATTTTTCTATCGGTATTGAGCTGGAAGGCACCGATGATTCACCCTTCGAAGAGGTCCAGTATCAACAGCTGGCTGAACTGATCAAGGCGCTGGAATCCAGCTATGACTGCATCAATAAAACCCGAATCACAGGCCACAGTGATATTGCACCCGGCCGCAAAACCGACCCCGGTAGCGGCTTTGACTGGAACAAACTCAACACCCTGCTCAGCTAACTAAAAAATTATTACAGATAATAATATAGAGCGAGTAATGCTATTATTTAGCAACTGTTGTAATAGATAATAAAAATATGGCCCTCATCTCCGTTATTATCAGCCTGATACTCGACCATGCCTTCCGGCATAAACACCACCTGCGCGACCTTTCCTGGTTCGAACGTTATAGCCAGAAGGTGCTCAGTTATATTAAAACAGACAACGGCTGGATCCGCCTTGTGGCTGTACTGGCGGCACCACTGCTGCTAGTTACGCTGTTACAACTCATACTATTTAACATATTCTGGGGCCTGCTATTTTTCCTGCTTGGCATACCTGTGCTGTTTTACTGCCTGGGCCCGGATAGCATGATCAACGATATCGATGCCTATCTCGATGCCAGGAGCCTGGGTGATGATGATGAAGCCCTGCATTATGCATACGTGCTAACTGGAAGCTCTGCCTCTTCTGCACCCGATCAACAGACGAATGATGTTACCCGCGCTATTCTCAACACGGCTAATGAACGTGTGTTTTCAGTTCTGTTCTGGTTTGCACTGCTTGGCCCTCTCGGCGCAGCGCTTTACCGCCTGACCACGGATCTATGCAAACAGGGCAGCGCCACAGAATCTCTGCAAAAGGCAGCTTCCTTGCTGCATGCCAGCATGGCCTGGGCACCCGCACGGTTACTGGCCATAGGTTACGCCCTGACCGGCCATTTTGATGGTGCCGTGCATGCCTATCACAACCGTCCTACTGAAGAAGATATCACACTAGCCAACTACGATATTCTGGTTCATACCGGGCTGGGCGCCTTACATGGCCAGGAAGGCACCGATGAAATTTCCTGTATCCGTTCTGCCCGCGGCCTGGTCACCCGCTCCATCCTGATCTGGATTGCGGTGCTGGCCTTACTTACTCTCGGCGGATTACTTGGTTAACACTCAATTATTTATTTTCGAAACGACATGACTACAAAGATAGATGTAATACGCCATGGCGAACCCGAAGGCGGTCGCCGTTATCGAGGTTACGGCGTCAACGACCCGCTCACCGAAAAAGGCTGGCAGCAGATGTGGGCCTCAATGCCTGAGCAACCACCCTGGGATCTGATTATCTCTTCACCGCTGGCACGTTGCCTGGACTTTGCCCAGGCGCTCGCTGAGAAAGCAGGTATTGACTGTATTGTTGAAGACAACCTGAAAGAAATAGGCTTTGGTGTCTGGGAGGGCCTGACCCCTGACGAGATTCTTGCCAAAGACAGTGAAGCGCTGAATCACTTCTATAACGACCCCGTCAACAATCGCCCGGAGGGCGCAGAACCGCTGCATGAGTTTTCTGATCGTGTATGGCTGGCCTACCAGTCGATTGCAGCAACACATAGCAACAAGCATATTCTTATCGTCGGTCATGCCGGCATTGCCCGCGCCGTTGTCGCCAATGTGCTGAAAATGTCACTGGATGATGTCTATAGCCGCCTGAGCGTGGAGTACGCCTCGATTATTTCAACAGTAATTAAGGAAGGCGCTCCACCCAAACTGGTGATAAAGGCCTAAGCTGGCTTAGGCCTGTGAAGCTACACTGATTTTTTTCAGCGTCTCCAGCTGCAGACCATTTTTCTCTGCCAGTTCCAGCGCACGCGCCAGTCGAGCTGGCGCGCTACGGCCCATGCACTGGTGATTCAGGTCACCATTAAACGCCTTTACCATTCCGTCGATCAGCGCAGCTGAATCGAATTCCTGCCCCGTTAAGGCCTGCTGCAGAACAATCACCTCATAGGCCACAGCAGTGGCAACATCACGATGGCTCTGCCAGAGCTCACCAACATTGCCGCCCACCTGTAGACCAGCGATATTGGTCGTCAGAATATAAACATTTTTCAGCACCAGCTCGAATAGCAGTTCCTTGCTGCTTTGCAATACATGCGTGGCAATATCGATAGAAACCAGTGCCTCGGCAATATCACTGGCGTGTTTACCGTAGACCGGTGATGGGATAATTACTTTGGAGTCCATGCCCTTTTTCTTTTCGAACCAGACCGAAACCACCGTTGGTTCAAGATCATACTGTTGCCAGTCATTGGGTAACAACTCGTTCTGCAGCAATACCAGCCGGTCGCGCCACACTACAGGCACCTGTTGTAAGACTGGGTGTAAATCTGCCTCGGCAACGGCAATCAGCACCAACCCGGGATTGGCAATTTCATTGGCTACAGCAGCCATGTCCATGCTTCTTATAACAGGAAAAACCGGGTGCCCAGTACGTAGAAAACCGCGTGCGAATACGCTACCCATTTCACCCATGCCAACAACTACTATAGAATCTCTCATCTCACTACCCGTATCAATAATGCGTTAATTGCCCAAACAGCTGCTAAAATCAGCAGCAACATTTTAAACCGAAGTTAACAACAAATTGAATTCTTCAGAACACAATCACGATCAGGCTCGTAAAACATTATTAAAAGACTGGTTAAACACGCTTTCTGGTTATAGCTTTACCAACATTGAGCCGGCCTCTGCCGATGCCAGCTTCCGTCGTTATTTCCGCACCGTCGACAGTAACAGCAAGCAAAGTTATGTCGTGATGGACGCTCCACCTGACAAGGAAGACTGCGGCCCTTTCATACAGATGACCGAAATTTTACTCAATGCAGGCATCAACGCGCCGGCAATCCTGGCAAAAAATACTGAGCAGGGATTTTTACTGCTGACAGATCTGGGTGACCAGCCTTATCTCAACCACCTGAATGATCGCTACGCATCGACCCTGTACATCGATGCACTCTCTTCACTGGTGCGCATGCAGAACATCAAGGACGAAGTATTAGGCAAATTACCTGTGTATAACGCACAACGCCTGCAGGACGAGATGAATTTATTTGATAGCTGGTACCTGAATAAACACCTCGAAGTTACACTCAACCAACAACAGCTGGCCACGCTAACATCTATTTTCAATTTATTAATAAATAATGCACTCGAACAACCGCAGGTTTTTGTACACCGCGATTTTCACTCGCGTAACTTAATGCTCACACAGAAAGACAATCCTGGTGTGATTGACTACCAGGACGCCGTCGTTGGCCCATTTACCTACGATCTGGTTTCACTATTTAAAGACTGCTACATCGAGTGGCCTCGCGACAAGGTTGAGCAATGGCTGGAAGAATTTTTATTAAAGTCAGAGCTCGCCTACCAGCAAGAGATCAAGTTACCGAAACTCACCCGATGGTTCGATCTAATGGGTGTACAGCGTCACCTTAAGGTACTCGGTATTTTTGCGCGACTTAACTATCGCGACGGCAAGGCACAGTACCTGAACGACCTACCGCTGACACTCAAGTACGTTGTCGATACCTGCGACCTCTACACAGAACTCGAGCCATTAAAAGAACTGCTCGAGCAACTGGTATTAAACCACCCGAAGGTCAAGCTACCATGAAGGCCATGATACTGGCCGCTGGCCGCGGTGAACGTCTGCGCCCACTCACCGACAACACACCCAAACCACTGCTCAAAGTTGGCAAGCAAAGCCTGATCGAATACCACCTGCACAAACTGGCACAGACTAGCATCAAAGAAGTAGTCATCAATGTCGCCTGGCTAGGTACACAGATACAGCAAGCACTCGGTAATGGTAAAAAATATGGTTTGAATATTCATTATTCAGATGAAGGCACCCAGGCACTGGAAACTGCTGGTGGTATCATCAAGGCATTACCCCTGCTCGGTGACGAGCCCTTCCTGATTATTAATGGCGACATTTTCACCGATTACGATTTCAACAAACTCATTCAAACAAATATCACCAGCGAGGCCCATCTGGTCATGGTCGAAAACCCGGACCACAACCACAAAGGTGATTTCGCACTGGAAGGCAGCTGGCTGAAAAATAACGGCGAACCACTCTATACCTACAGTGGTATCGGTATATACAGCCCGGAATTCTTCGCCGGTATAGCCAACGGCGTGGTCGCACTTGCACCGATACTAAAAGAAAAAATCACGCAACAACAAGTCAGTGGCGAACTTTTTACTGGCGCATGGACCGATGTCGGCACAGCAGAACGCTTGCAACAGCTAAACGATCAACTAAATTCATAAAAATAAAACAACAGGAAATATCATGGCAAAAACCGGCGCAACTGGCATCACCCGCATCATCAATGCCGCAGGTTATTCATGGCTGGGCTTCAAGGCCGCCTACAAACATGAAGCAGCATTCCGCCAAGAACTATGGCTGTGCATTTTGCTGATACCCGCTGCCCTGTATTTTGGCGAGACACTATTAGATAAAGCCATACTCATCAGCAGCCTGTTATTTGTCCTGGTTGTCGAGCTAATCAACTCTGCCATCGAGGCTGTAGTCGATCGCTTTGGCGATGAACTCCACGAACTATCAGGCCGTGCCAAAGACATGGGCTCAACTGCAGTATTTATTGCGATTACGATTACGATAATCATCTGGATAAGCGTGTTAAGCAATCCCTAGTACATTACTCTGCCATTCATAGTACTTTTAACTATTCAGCAAACGGTTATGCACTGTTATATTAATTACTTTGCAGCAATCCATCGACACGCTCAAGGTCATTGACCACTCGCCAGCTGCCGCCATTTGATTCAACACGGCTACTCCAGTTTGCCAACCTGTCCATATATTCTCGTGGATCGACATTGTCTGAACGCAGTTTCGTAACATTGAGTGCAGTCACCGTAACACCGGCAAAATTAATTGGGAAATCACGGATGTGTCCCTTGGGTATTTCCTCTTTCATGTCCGAAAAGACAAAAATATGTCGATTGCCCGCACCGGTCTCTTCCAGAAATTCGACCGCCTGTAACATACCACCACTAATATCGGTATAGGTGCTGCTCTTTACTTCAGCTACCATTTTATTAATAGCATCCTGGAATGAACGCTTCTGCGAATTTGCCGCCGACGGCCTGTCATCAAAAGTCATTTTTGCCACGATATCTTTTTCACTAAAACTGCCACTATCGATTCGCGCCACCGCAAAAGAATCGCCACTGTTTAATGTACCCAGGATATAGTTAATAATTGACTGCGCCTTTTCCAGTTCATTGGTGTAGGTACCCGAAGTATCCAGCAACAACATAACCGATGTTGCATGTGAGCGACCATCGGAACAGGATGACAACATGGTAACCATCGCGACTAAAATCATTGCCGCAATTTTTCTCAACAACCTTCCCATTATTACGTTGTTCATAATCATCTCCTGTTAATGAGTTGCCGTGGCCAGGTCACTATCATTTTTAGAGGCTGCACTTTCTTTTTTATTGACCAGTATATCTTCAAGCTTCAGAGGTATAAAAATAATCAGGTCATAAATATTTAACAGGATATGCCCGATATTACTGGACAGGCTGCCGACCTGCCTGATAACAAAGGCCAGAACTTTTAGCATAAATACGCAGACCATACCGATCACCGTCCTTAGCGAATGCACAAATGACTCAAGCGGTATCGCCACCAGCATTAATGCGAATGGTAAAATGAACCCCATGACCATCTGGCCAACGGTAGTTATCCAGCGAAACTCAGGTGCCACAACGGCTACGCCAGCCAGTGACTGGGTCAATGCCTCACGGTCAGCCGCCAGCAAATCACGCATATAAGCCAAAGAGGATTCAACACCAGCAAAGATAAGCAGAAAAATAAATGCAGTAACCGCCATATTTTTTCTTAGCTTGTCATTGAGCGCACCGATAATTGGAAATAAACGCGAACCTG
>Ga0224501_10001294_pt1 | contig 19462 bp, 14 predicted proteins | sample SF_Oct11_sed_USG_4_FD_169105 | JGI IMG/M metagenome (GOLD analysis project Ga0224501, IMG submission 169105) | Sediment microbial communities from San Francisco Bay, California, United States - SF_Oct11_sed_USGS_8_1 | ecosystem: Environmental > Aquatic > Marine > Sediment | place: USA...
AATTTAGTTAGCATACTGCAAAATTTTTGTAGACTGCCAATATTGCAACATGCCACAGCAAACATTTGCAGTAGTTTATACCATTTTAAACTGCATAAACTATGGCCAGGTCACAAGTGGAGTGTCATTGTGTCTAGTGATTTTTGCCCATTACACGGCAGTGCCATTACTGCTATCGATGATCTGGAAATATGCAAATGTACCGCGTTTACTGCACAGATTCGGCCGTATTACTCTTTGTGCTGCACCATGTTTGTGCGGTCGATTATTTAATGACTCACCTGTAGTTACACACACTTAGAGAAACTGTGTTATGTAGCCATTTTGTAAAATCTTCTAGTGGTGGCCATCTTCCTCGGTATGCTGTTTGAGAAGGCTCAAGTACCCGGATGGCTGGTCTATGTCATGATGGCTTGGTGTCTGTGCCACGTTCTTTGCGAATTTATTCTGGAGATCCATCAGTGCTGCATGTATGACAAGAACCGAGGTAAGGTACATCACTCTGTATTGCCAAGTCTAGAACCAGTCTTGTCCTAACAAACTTGTACGAGGAAGCGATTCCTTTTCACAGGGGCTCACTGATGCACACAGGTTAGAGTTCAGAACAAACACTGGTACTGAAGTCTTTGCCATGATTTAGGTTGTCATTGTATCGACACTGCTTTGTCTACCTGTACGAGCTGGTCAAAGTAACGGGTCAAATAAATCAAAACTGGTTGCCTTAATCTAACTTATAAATCCAATAAGCTATATCGGTAGTTAAAAGTAAACCAGAATACAGGCCAAGACTCAGCAGCACTAATTGGATAATGACATACACCCCTCACTCTCTCCCTGTTAGAATGTCTGAATGTTAATTGAAGTATCCTACAATTAACCTCTAACTTCTACTGTGCTGGCTCAAAAAGTGCGATTCTTAAGTGTTAGCCTTTGGCCGTAGAGGTTTATTTCTTCTGAGTCATCGCTCGCTATCTTCGAGTAGATTAACCGGGTATAGAACTCGTAGCCATAGTCAGTGAAGCATGATGGATATGGTGATGAAGTGATGGGTTTGGTGACCAAGTAACACAATAAACGCGTAATGGTATGGCATCACTATTGGTGGTTACCAAGGTAATATACTATTGCAGATCGATCGGAAGAGTTCCAGATGACACAGAAGGGTGATCCTCAGGCTGTTGAACCCAAATACGCCGTAAGTAACTAAGCATCATTGTTAGCCAGCTGTGTTAGACTGCTGTGTTAGCCAGCTGTGTTAGCCAGCTGCGCAAGGCTTCACTCGGTCACTCCTGCTCGGTCACACCAAGTTGTTGCCAACTTGTGTCATCCAGTCCCATCCAAGCAGCTGTATAATTATCTGTGACCCATCTCGTTTCAGGTCTACCTCTGTTTCTTTTGCCTACTTGAGTTCATGTTAACATGACTTTTTACACCGCTCTGCTCTGTCGATGCTTTAGTTTATGGCGTTCTCAACCATCACTGCCCGTCCGTGTTAAAATAAATGAAATCGCCAGCTGATTTTGAGCTTTTACGGTCTCTTCCGGCCATCAGTTTGAAAAAAGCCTTCGACCCACAGCACATATGTCTGGTATTTTTTGTATAGTGCATCGTAAGTGTGTCACTGTTTGACAAGTCAAATACCTGTAACTGGATCCTTTTACAGGGCCGCAAATTCAAGTGTGGAATGTTAGCCATCTACCTGATCATCACCTCCATCTTGACAGTAGTGATAATCGCAATCATCGCTGCGTGGAAATAACTAAAGCCGTGTGAAGAAATTATACTATCGCATGTCAGAAACTTTTGATAACTGCCAGTAACAACAAACATTTTCCCAAAGCGCCGCATGTTATGCTGTCCATTTGATATGTCATTGGTTACCAAGTCTGGTGGATACGATACCGTATATAAATTTTTCCCGCTCATTATTGTTTTTTTGGCTTCCTAATAGATTATGGTAGTTTCTAAGCTTTTTTGATCGTCCTCCCACCGTTGCCTGTGACACCATAGAGTCAAAGAAGGATCGCTCTGTTTACCACACGTTACAAAAGTGTATCTCTGCTTGTCAATGTTGTAGCTGTTATTTTGCTTTGTATACTTTTTATATCATAAATTATATTCTATACACTTATTAATCTACATTACGAAATGAATAATACACTGTAGTACACTCTCTATAAAGATTCAGTTCAGTTGACTCGAGACTACATCGCATACTAGTGCAGTGACTAGTGTAAACTCGCTCTCCCCTCCACCGATAAGGCAGGAGATTGACATGGCGTGTGCGCGGGGTCGTCTTCTCTTGTTACGTTTCATCACTAGGAGGTACGTACGCGTTTCACCCTCTACAGTCCCGGGCTTTATATTTTGCTCCAACTTCAACTCCGAGCAACTGCTGCGCTTCAGTGCGAATCATTCACTCTAGTTTCTCCGGTTCCCCTAGGCATTAATTACTCCAGCGACACAGGCTTTACTCGTACTCACTGATTTCTTTCGTTGGATGCTAGTCCTGCAAGACAATTAGCATCAACGGTGGATATGGACCAACAGCGAGGTGTTATCTTGGTGAGTCATCGCACTCGCAGCACTTCACACTCACAGTCACAGTGATAGTCACACTCACTTAGTCACTACTAACTCAGTCTTACAGTTTAATCAGTGAGATCACACTTCACTCTTCAGACTCAGTCTTCACGCTCACAGTTCACAATCAGTCACTGAGTCAGTCGTCAGTGTGACTCAGTGACTCACAGTCACAATGAATGACTCAATGAGTGAATCTGATTCTGAACGATTCGATTGTCTCTCAGTCTCAGTCAGTCGGTGAGTGACGATCAATCAATCACACTCACAATTCACTCACTTATAGTTATACTTATACTAGTTATAGTCACTCTCTCAGTCTCACTCAGTGATACTCGTAAGTATTTAACGTAAGTCATTATAGTCATGCATACATAATACTCATAGTCATACTCATTACTCGGTCATAGTACCCATCCACGGATAATGATGGAAAGTGATACCTAACCTATGAATGATTGAATGGATTTATCTTTCAAGTTTCCAACCCAGTCACTACTACTACTAGTAGTAAAGTAAAGGCTGTGTATTGTCTGGTATTGGATAGGTAAAAATTAAAATAGAATTTAAATACCATGATGATGGATCTCGCCTACGGCTACGACACACATCAGATGTGATCGATGAGAGCTATGGTGTGAGTTGACTGGTTTGACTCTTAGTGTTATCTTGTCTTATCTCATATCTGACTCTCAATTTCAATCTTAACCCTGCTTCTAAATAGGTAGTGAATCATGTTACTGACTAGCACAATTAATTTTCTATCAGTACCAGGTTGGGTTTTACTCTGAACTCAATGCTATGGATATGATCATGATGTTACTCTGAGGCAGTGGGGGTGTCAACTGTGAAGGGTCAGCATAACATTTACAGTGTGTTTGCAATGCAACGAGTTGTGAAATATTATTTATTGTTCATACTGAGGGAGCCCAATTACTGCCTCATTTGAGAGTTTTTAATGAACGGAATCAAAGAAAACTGTTGGACTCAATTGATACTAGTACTACTGACATAGCCTGCTGTTGCACATATCTGATCATAATCCGGTGTGGCTGCCAGACTTTTCAATTTTTTCAATAGTGACCTATTCACTGGCGTATGTTTGAAATAAGGTATCAAAGCTATGCTCGTGTTCTACTAAAAAGATGCACTATCATGTTGCCTTTTGCTCAGAAAATTGGAGTAGTAATCAAACTCATGTTTTTATAGAATGTCCCGGGAAATGACTGCCTGAACAGACCTATGGGTTTCACCTTCGGCCCTAAAAACATGTCCGGGATATTTGGATTATGCCATCTTCGTAAGACAAGTAAGTATTTATTCAGTGGTGACTATCACTGCTTTTAGTATAAACAAAACATAACGTTTATAAGAGAAATGTTCATTGATGAATCCTTCAATGATCGCCTTTATCAACGAGAAAAGTCCGTATGGAGCCACGATGAATGATGACCGCTCAAGACGACTCGAAAATTAGGGGAGACCTCTTGGATATCCAAGGAGTCTCGAAAAACCGTTGGACATTAGCACGGTTATTATAGTACTGCGTTGTAAAAATGCCTGTCTATAAACAGAATAATTTTGGACAAACATTGAACAAATAGCTTGTTTTGATCTGGGGTCGATGCAGACTGGAGCAACGCGTTTTTCATTCGTTGTCAATGCACAAATAGTCATCGCAGGATTTTTTTACGAAAGTTCCCGTATCACTCAATGTGGAACAGCCTAACCCGTAAGGCAGTAGAGGACCATCATCATCACAGGAGCTGGTGCAGATACCAAGATGGTTTGCTTGTAGATGGAGATGATGAGCAAAGTAATCATAAAGGTGGTGTTTATGTCAACCAATTGGATTGGATGGCCATCGACTCGCCAGCCTTCAGACAACTAGCTAACGAGCTAGCATGTAAGTCTTTAATGAGTGAAAAATGCGATACAATATGATGCGAGTGGTTCTATGTAAAGACTTGCGTAGTACAGTCTGTCAATGACAAAGAGTTGAGATCTCTTCCGATTTTGTTACTGGTTTTGACAACCATTTGATTTTTACACCAAGCCATTGTCTTTTGATGCAGCTACTCACATGCGGGGAATATATGTTTCTCTCTAATCCCTGCCTGCCATGTCCAATGGGAAATGACAGATTGTGCAAATTTTAGGCGTGTTTGTCTCCAATCAGCGAACCGGAGGGACAGTAATGACACCAGCAGAACAGCTGTGAGTAAATCTAAAATAAAACCTGGTCTTAATGAGGTATGATTATCTATCCATACCTGAGTAAACGGATTGGCTATCTATGTGAAGAACGTGATACACCCTCCAAGACCAAAGAAATGCTCATCTCTACTCAACGTAACAAAGCTGCCAGTTTAGCATGTATTTCTCTTGCGTTAGTACCCTCCGGGTTCTTCTTCTTCATATCTTTGGTGACACAATCTGACCAGCGGCTTTTTGGTCTGCCTCTGGTTCCTACCCATTCCACTTTCATGTCTAACTCTCTGTATTATTATAATTACACATATATAATATATTTGCATGTATATTATACGCGCATGTTACAGGCATTACAGTCACGCATGCAGAGCAGTTATCAAAGTAGCAATAGAGGAGACGCGTAAACACCTTGGTGAGCGTCTACTTTAATCCCTTATAGCTCACGCTTGTCAGGCTGGTTTTACTCGCCATAATTTACTAGTGTTTTGGGGTCCTTTCGTCTCTTAGGCAGTTGTAGCTTTGAGGCCTATCACACACTGTTATGGTGGAGCCGCCGGGTTAGATAATTGTCGATCACTGGTTAGGACTGCGCGTGAAACACCACAACGTATCGGTATCAATACTCCATCTCCTACTGTGTCTTGCTTTTGTTTTGAACTAAGGTTAATGTGAGGAGCTCATACTCACAACAGTAGCCCACCGTGACCAGGATCCGAACCCAGGTTGTGACAGTTCCGAGCCCAGTGCTCTACCACTGATTTATCCCAGTAGTTGTAGCTTGGAGTTCTATAGGACAGTGCATTGCATCCTTGCGCGGTCTTCGTTTGTATGAAACCTCCGACTGTATTTAGGAGGATCCTCTCGGGAACAGATGGAGGAACTGATGAGGATGTTAGTCATTGGAGAGTCAGCATGGAGTATTGCTGAAATTATATTTTTCCAGGAGCCTCAAGGTAACTCCCAGTTTATTTAAGTTTTTCAGTTCACTAACGCTTTAAGGGAGCATTATAAGGGGACTCAACTCTGGGTACGCAGTATTTTTAACCGCCAATGGGGAACCCGCCCGATACATCAGATACCATTAGATGCATCTTTTTTCCCACTTCCTTGTCAACAATATATACAGTATAGTTAGTATAATATAGCTAGATTGCAATACATACATGCATATTACGTCTACTGTTTGGGTAGGAGGACAGCTACTAAATCAGCTGCTTATTTGGCTCCGGTCTCATCTCGATGACAGCCGTCAGATGATGGAAGAGATACTTCGAGATGAACAAATTGAATATCACCATAATTACTGGAGGGCTGTAAGTACAATCATAATTACTGAAGGACTGTATGACCATGATTACCCGAGTGCTGTAAGTACTATCATGATTAATGGAGGGCTGTTAGTATGACCATGACTAGTGAGGGCTGTAAGTACTATCGTGATTACTGGAGGGCTGTTAGTATGACCATGACTACTGAGGGCTATAAGTGCAATCAACAACTTCACTATGACCTGCCACAGAATTTACGAGGCTGTCTTTCACAAAATTTACAGCTAGTCCAATGACAGTGTTCCGCTTTGATGGTGTACGAATGCAATATGACCGCATTATAACTTCTTTCTGTAGATTCTTGGCTTTATTCTACAAGGGAGTGTGACAGAAGCGATACAACTGCTGCAGGCAGCCAATGATCATTCCCAAGCATGCTTAGCCATGATAGACCTTCTCAAGGCCATGCCTTTATACCAGGTACTGATAGTGCGTAGTCACACATAGAGCAATGGCGGCGATGTAAATTGCGCAGTGATCATGAAGATTAGTACATGCAGCTGCGGAAGGTGACCGATGTTGGTGTATACCTAATCTAGTTCATTTTCAAGTTTTATTGGGAAGTGACTGGTGCCTGCTTCTTTGTGTAAAACATCGGGAGATGTAGAACCCTTTTGATAATATGTCAAAACTACACACAGTTGCTTATTTTATGAGACTCCCTCAAAAAGTGTCTGCCGTATGAGATCGATTTAACCCACCCTCATCATTGTAGAGTCACAGCACTTCGGTTATGGAGTTCAAGGTTAGCTGGAGACATTGGCAACAAGAAGCCAAAAACCTCGTTCAGCAACGAGTGTTCTTGTCATCTGAGAAATTATCTCATATTGCAGGGGTAAGTGCTAAGTTTCACCGTAATTCTATTGGATATAAGGTGGTTGTGCACTTGTACAAGTTTAAAAATTTTATCTGGCGTGCTGCCGAACCCAGAAAAGTGTTTTACTAACAGAGAATTATGTGAGCAACTCATACTCACAACAGCGTGTGATCTTATCGTGCTGCTAGACTAGTCGATTTTCTTGCCAGCCATGAACTTGTTCTGCATTTTCATGACCGGTGCCAACTTGGCCTGCTGCTTCAGCTGAATTCCAAAAAAATGTTATAGGAGCTGATTGAAATGAACTGAAATTGTTATCATACGGCATATGATATTAGGTTTTTTGCAGTTAAAATGATTTATTCCGTTTCGGAACTAATACTAGGTTTGTGCGAATTTCCAAAGAAAAGAAGACAACTCTGCAACCAGCCGAGAAACGGTAACGATTAGCCGGCCGGAAATTCGGCTAGTCTGGCAGTACCATAGCTGTGGCTGGAAATTAGGAAGGCAACCTAAGACTCACAGCTAACTAATCAGCTAACTACTCAACTAACTAGTCAGCCACATGATGTCGCCCAAAGATGGATGGGTCACTCAGCGCGATTTCTGTTAATCGAATGTCAGTTGACACACAGATGTCAGTGTCAGAAACCGACCCATGTGGAGGAGCCACCTCAATGACGGGAATATTTCTTTGAATTTTTTTTGTTCGCTGTAGAACAGGTTGGTTCATAGGCATCTCGTGATCATCATGAAATTGAAGGCGTGTTTCTAAGGGGACATCGCTCCGCTCTTAACCACTATATCAGATGTGGCCTTAGCATTTGGTACTCTCAAATCCGTGTACAAGGCAGCACGTGTGATCAGTCAGGGAAAACCCCTTAAAATACTGCACCACGACCTGTAATTGAAACCAGACCTAAGAGAGGACACACAGCGAGATACATTCATTCTCCCACTGAGCTATCATTACTGATAGTACTCGCATGATAACAACTCTGTCTTTTCACCTACCCGCGATGCATGTAATTTGTGTTATCCGCAGATATTAAGTGGTGATAAAGACGTTATTCAGCTAACTGTGGAGGATTTGTGCTTGCCTTGGTACAGCTACATGTTAGCTGAGACCCTGTACACAAAACCCTATGCCAAGTTGCACGACCTTCAACACTCTGCCGCGGTAAGTCACCACTTCCAGAGGGCTGCTCTTCCATGATTCTGATCGCGGTATAAGTTCTGAGTGGTAAGAGTCTAAGGTTAACTGCTTGGCCATGATTGATGAGAGGCAACGCAATAAAGTCGAACAATTGAAGCCAATAAATAAACATAAATTTAAATATCATCCTTAGCTTAGTAGGTATTTGACATTAGCTGCGAAGATAACCAATTCTTCGCGTCAGAAGAAAAAAATCGAGTTTCTCACTGACTGGGAGCACTAATTTAGGATACCCGTGATAATCAGTGTGCAAATGCTTACTAATAACTGCGATTCTTTATTTATGTAGCCCGGGAAGATTTCAACTTAATAAAAACATTTATTCAAAAATGCCAAAATAAAACTCTATTGCTTACAGTATTGCCTGCTCAGTGTGATCTGTAATTGAAATCAATCAGGTTTCGGAACACGTGAACTCTGTTGAGCTAACAAGCTTATCTCTGCTGCCATACTATCTGAATGAATTCTAAACGCTGCCTATGGCTTGTCATTAGGTTAGCGCGGAGCGTCTGGGAGGCTACGGCAGTTTCGAGTCACACGACTACATTATTCTAGCCGTCATTAACAAGAGCGTGTTGGATGTGATGCGGTATAGCAGCGAATCATTCTCCGACTGGTGGTTCCCTGTTCATCTCGCTGATGTGTTCTACCAGGGAGGATTGTTACACGAAAAGAATAGGTACGTATCCGGGAGATCGCTTCACAAAACATGTAAATAACAATAATAACAAATAGTAATACTAACAAATAGTGATAATAATAAGGTCAATAAAATCTTTATTCGCCGCTCGGGAAATAACAAATCAGTTTGCATAAAAGCATGTTACAAAAATGCATAAAAAGAGACTTATCAGATATGACAATAGCAGGGGATGCTCTCTCCAAAAACAAGTCTATTGAGAGATTGAGATATTGCATTTTTATACGTGTAAACGGGAATGCCCTCTATGTGATGTTTTTAGTGCAAATGGCTGTCTGTACAAGATTCCGTCATGACTCTGTAACCTGCTCCCCGAAATTTTACCCTTTTATTTAACAAAATATTAACATATCATTTCATAAGCAGTCATTGATGGTATAAACTAGCATAGTACATATGTTCATTACTGTCCAATCATTCTGTATACTGACGCGCTGTTAATGCCAATTCCATATTTCCACTGTTTTCACAGACTCGGTGTGCGGTTCCCTGACTAAGTTAGTAAATGCTATGCGCGTGGATTAGAAACATGACTGTTCCGCATCAGTGGTGAGGGCGCAATTCCGCCATCTCCTAATACCACGCCATCGGTCATCGATCTGTTGGGCATGAAGCTATAGCTTGGTGGATGTGCACTAAGCCCTGGACCCGGTCTCTGGTTTGATCCCCAGTTCGGAGAAATTTTTTATCTTTCTCCGACACCCTCGCCGGTTTTAGATCGCAACACGGCAACTCAATTTCCTCAAACCACTGACACTGACTGAGCAGGAGACAAAAGAGGAAAAGCAAACTGTTTGGCAGTCGAGCGATATGTGCCTGTCGGGGAAATAACTCCCCAAATTTATTTCCTGCCTCCCAAGACAGAACACATATCAGGCTTAGTGCAGAAATTGACCTACTGAGTTTATTTAAATGTTACTCGACGATTTCTGGGGTGAGACGTTCTGCTCACACCCATGTGTTCCCACCCATGCCTCTATTTGACTCTGCGTTTTCTGAGGTAAGTCATAGGAAACTTTCTGTTTGCGCCATCCGTGTGCCCCATAGAGAAGGCAACTCACTGACCAGTACAAAGTCTCAGCGACTAACCGGTCCCTGAGAGAAAAAACCCTGTCGGCGACTGGGACATGAAATCTTATGGACTCCTTTTCCAGTGTGGGTCCGTCAATGCGCGAGGAGCTGCTTCTAGAATATGGTGGTCGCCTGATGCAACACAACAGCTTGTGGCCAGCTGGCGTCAACTACCTGAAATACTGCAAGGATTATGGCAAGTAAGTGGTACATACGCTGGCAGCCTTCATACGCTGGCTCCCCATCTTTACACCTTGCTTACTGTGGATCGTCTTATACGTCGTGACTTCACCATCGCATCTTGTAAACTGCGCCAGCTGACCCGATCAGCGGCAGCAGCATCCCCTTGGATTTGATATGTTACGCCGAAAGGTTTACATGGCGAGTGTCTATCTCGGGGTACTACCACTGAGTTTAGCATGTGGTAGTGGTCCACACGATCGGATACTAAAAGAACCACAATTTTAAAACATTGGAAAGCAGATCAAGTCAAGTTGGAACCTCATTGGTGCGATCATGAGCAGCGGAAAATCCACGGCCGTTTTTAACTTTCCCGACCAAAAGAAGTCACTATATAATATGAAATCTGAATTTCTGTTTGAATTGAATTTTGTAGGAATATGAAACTTTTAATTCTTGTTGTTATTGAATGGCTGCTATTGTAATTATACAATCTTGCCCAGCAGCTTGTTGTGCTCTGTAGGTATCATCTGCAGGAGTATTTGATGCGGATCTCACTCACATCTGAACGCAAGGCTCTCAAAGTTCTGTCAATCTGTGAGGAGAATGGCTTTACTCAACAAGGTAGGCGACAACTCTCTGTCACTCTGCGTCCAGTCTGTGATGTGTGTTAGTCCAGACCATTGATAGAAATGTATGGATCAGCAATCAATCCGCTGCGCAATGCCGACCCCGCGGGCAGCCTTAGGTTGGCGATTGTCTGTATATGTTTATATCGATGATCCAGACTATTGTCCTTAAACCAGACACACGGTAATCTGATCGTATGTCCCAGGACGAAGCTCTGTTCTAAAAAGACCATCACACGTGTGGGAAAATCAACTGGCGCATGTAAGCTATTGGTTAGATGCGCTTACACCCCATAGGCTAGTGGTGCCTGTGCTATGCTGACACTCTAGCTATTGGATGCACCCACCTCGTACTTACTACTGATTTGATTTGATAGTTTTATTTTGCGTAAATAAGGGCAAAAGTCTTTCTATAGTAAGGTCCATGAAGCGACGAAAGCGTTAAAGATGTTAGTCCGGTAAACAGAGTCCATTGGACAGTCCTGGTCAGCATTGAAAACATCTATATCTTGTGTATCGAGTAATTCTGTAGCCGAGTCTTGAAATTAAGTAACTGCTGTATGTATTAATGGTTTTCTGTAATCGTTTGCAGCCTTGACCGTCTGTCGCGTGATGGCTCGCAGAGATCTACAAGATGGCCGATTAGGTGCTGCTCTCGCGTGGTGTCGCCATGTGAAGGTACAATGCCACTGCCCGATCGGAGATCCTAGAATCCCTCTCATAGGGGTCCCAAGTTGTTGAGTGACCATTCAGTTTAAACGCCTAATCTGTTCATAGAAAAATTGTGTAACTCAGATCTCAAGGCTCATTAGGAATAGAACTATGAACTCATGAAAGCTGCATTAGTCAGCGCAAGGTTGACTAGCGTTACCAAATTTCTCCCACGACACCGTCATCATAGACATCATGTCCTCAATTAAGACAGACAGACAGACAGACAGACTCATCCTTACTGAAATGTGACCCTGACCTTTAGGATAGTCACACTGCCACGGTGGTTGCCCAGAGGTTTCTGCAGATGTATAAAAGTGATGGCGATGATTGCATGGACGTTCTCGATGCTCTTGGTTCTACCATGCTGATCAGCAAAGATCTACTCTTCCTAGGTAAATAAATATACGGTTCTAGACACTTCAACCTCGCGGCCCGAAGTTTTGTGAATGTGTCTGCATCCATCGCTTTCAGCAATCGAGCTAGAATTTTAAAAGCAGCTTTCGCGTGAGACCAAAGGAAAACACTGGCCAATCGCGTGAGACCAAAGGAAAACACTGGCCAATCGCGTGAGACCAAAGGAAAACACTGGCCAATCGCGTGAGACCAAAGGAAAACACTGGCCAAATTCTGCATTTAGTCAATAAAAAGTCCAAAGTGACTTCGTGTTAAACTTTCACACGCTATATTACACATAGTGACATAGTGACTTAGGTTGCTGAATGACATTGTCTATCATTTATCGGCTCCAACACGTTGTGATGGAGGAAATCTTTTTTATTTTTATGCCCGAGTCGTGGACACAAAACTTTCTACAGTGTTTTTTGCATCTGTGGTAATTGCATGTTGTCCATCCCATTGGTTGATCACTGTGAGAACATGGTCATGTGTTGAATCAACTCGTGCATTGAGTTAAAGAGATGGATGGATTAGATGGATCTGTTACCTAAAAGTTTTTGAAAAATAAATGCATTTACAGGCCAAATTGATATATGGTTCACTTCGGTTCCTTTGTAGCTAAGCTACGAGAATTCCATCAGATGTGTTCGCGGAAGGAGACCAAAGACGCGTGTGCACTACTCGTCACCCTCATCACGTCGCGAATGGCTCCCAAACAGTAAGTTATCTCCTATTATGATGACTCACAAGCTACGTTAGAGAAATAAACCTGATACTATCGCGATCATCCTGACTGTATTTCAGCCAAGCCTACTGACGAACTGTTGGGCAGCAGCCATTAGTTTGGAAGCTCGCATGAAACATTCTTAAGGGTGAATTTTTCTTCATTATCATCAGCTTTTATGATGTTGTTTTCTAGTTATCACATGGTTTGCTGAAAGCTTTGTTAAATCTCTGATAGCCTTACAATAACCATGTATCATCACAGGTATTGGTTTCTGCTGCTGTTAGAGCTGCTGCCTATGCTCGAGTCAGCGGAGCTCTTTTTTGAATCGGATCATATATATGAGCTGATGAACTGCGTGGCTGAACTGAGGCAGACTCGCCTACACAATCTGGTAAGTCATAAGAGTGTCTGGTTGCTCTTTATTGCCCGTAGTGCTGATCGGATTTGTTGGTAGATCTGTGAGTGAAGTTCTAGTGTAGCCGTATAGCTCATTGGCTTACTTGGATCAAGTTCCAAAGAAGCCGGGTAGTGCCCCTGTTCATGCAGAATTCTCTGCTTTCAGTGTCAATCCCAACGCCCCATAATCATGAACCATCTTTGGGGCATAGCTATAAGCGTCATACCAGCATAGCCCTATAGCCCAACAGTGTCATACCTGCATAGCTTAAGTGATAGAACGCTAGGCTAGCACTCGTGAGAACATGGGTTTGAATCCCAGCTCTGTAATGTTGCGACCATAAACTCTTCACATTAATCTTAACTCAAAAAAAAAGCGAGGCTCACTGTGAGGTAGAGCATTGACACTGATCCGCTCACAGTACTCCGCGCTAAGCCTGTAGCTCCATGCTAAGTCATAACGGGTGAAAAAACAAATATCTAACCCAGTAGCATCACCATATTAGTGAAAATGTCATGCAAAAATAGAACTTTCTTTCAAAAATATGCCTCTAAGGAAAAGTTTCCAATTTATTTTATAGACGGATGACATAGAACAGGACAAGCTTACAGCCCTCCAGTTGGCGCTAACTAGGAATTTAGCTCGAGTGACTCTAGCAGATCCCAAATCACTGGATGGGATTAACCTCACTCAACCAACCCCAACCTTCTGCGGTGTACACTAAAAGCACTGTTAATGCCAGTCCGGTCTCTACTGCCAGTTCACTAATGGACTGGTCAATAGTGCATGATCACTGTTCTTCTGCGGGGCTCTCTGTGTATTATATGGACAATACCACACTGCTGGACTTCTACAGTCCGTGGCATTGCATTTTGTACATGAAACGTTGTAGTTTGCACGATGTGTAGTATGTGTACGTTCAACTCTAGTCCCATCAACAGTGACATGGGACAGTTCAAAGTGCAGTCGCAAACCTTATCCAAAGGCTCTATAGTGGGATTCTGTCAATATATACTACTACTTTGTGAAATTTTATCTGTAATATAAAAAAGTAGTTATTCAAGGTGACCTTTGGACTTCAGTTGTTCCAATTCCCAAACCGGAATAAACTGCTAGCAGACTATAGGACAGAATATTGATATAGGGTGTACTGTGTACTATCATTACCAGCACTTCTCCTGGTTTTCTCTGAGAGTATATTTTGGTTGTTTACGACTGCCGAGGATGTTGCTATTAGCATATCAAGCCAGTGGCACAAAAGATCAAGCGCACATGTCGAAATATCTTAACCACCCGCTCACAACTGCGGTAACCCAATCCGGTGATCTGGATAATTAGAGCCCCAAAAGAGAAAGGGGCCTTATCGGCAATCCCTCTTGTGCGCGACCCAGAACCAAGCTCAACGACAGTCGCGAAGCTATATCGCCATAGCATATGTGTTACAGAAGCGCCTACACGCTACCGTCAGTTGTCATAAACAGCTTGAGTTTGGGATTGAGATTTCACCACTTTTGAAAATGAGTCAACCCACGTCGTTTCTCATGTCTTCTTGAAAAATTTGAAGCGTTTATTGAGCTGCGGGCCCAATAAGACAGGCAACGGGACAATCATAAGACTAGTGCCTCACCTCGCTCTGCTGACGTATATTCATTAACGGTAAGACAACTCATTTTCAAGTTGAAGCTGAACCTGAATCAACTGAACGAATCGGAGTTAGATTGGAACTAAATAAAGCTGACTGGAGACAGCTCCGCTAAAGTATAGGCTTACTTCACTAGGTGAGTCGGATGACGAGACTATGTAGTATGTTCAGTCTATTGAACCTCAACACCACTTAACATACCTTTGGTTTGGTTTTCCTGACAGTGGCTGACTTACTAGTTAGTCACCGGTTGGTAGCTGGCAGTCACAGTCACTCAATAGTCACTCTCTCAGTCTCAGTGACTCACTCGGTGGGTAGTGAGAAACTACGTACCCCGGACCCGGTACCCTCGAAACTATGTACCCGTACTCTCGAAACCAACATGTACCCTGTACCTATAGCTCGAAACTATGTACCCAGTACCTTAAATACCATACACAATAAGAAAAACAAATAGAACCGATTGGCACTTTTGTGTTTTCCTTTTCGAAAACCAATTTAAGACACAGTGTATCGGATAAATTTTTCCACTTTCACTACTTTAAATTTAACCAATTGTTTTATGTTAAAATACCACGTCTCAACCTGGCTATTGAAAGTAAAATCAATGAACATATTTTTATGCCAAAAGGTCAACGATCTAACCTTAATTTTAAACATGTGTGGGTTATTTCACTTTATTGTCAAATTACTGGTGGAAGCGCATCTTTTCGAGGCGAGGGTACGTATGCTTTCGAGCCTCGGGTACATGGTTTCGAGAGTATGGGGTACATAGTTTCGAGGGAACCCGAGTACGGGGTAGGCAGTTTCTCACTACCCCATACGTCTCTCATTCTTAGACATTACTTATCTTTCACCTACAGGCTGGAGTGTCATCATGGAAATTCCTGGACTATTTGGTATGAGAATTAATGATGAAACCCTCCTGCAGAAGGGCGGAAGCGTCATGATTTCATTTATCTGCTGGTTAGGGCTTTATGCCTTACAGCGTCTGCTGCCAAACTCACCTTCTCCTGAGTGGAGATGTCGTATCATTACCGCTATCCATGGAGCCATTGTCACATTTCTAGCTCTGTACAGCCAGTTTGTTGAAGGCCCAGATTTATTTGACATAGAACCAGGTATGTTGCTCTTGCCTGGTCTTTTCATCACTCCTTCGATATGTAAAAGTTTAATGCTATTCACTACATATAGTGAGAGTGGACATAATCTATATTTTGAACATGAAGGAGGGCAATTGGATGCACCTGATAGTAACTGCAAAATAAGTGGGCATTTCTGAGGTGTTATCAGTTATCCCTCCAATCAGATGAGGCAATGCTACCGGTGGCAAGCCATCAGGAGGTGATGTAGCATCCTCCACTAAACAAAAAGTCCCTGGGGAATTCCAAAGTGGTAGACTATTCCATTGTCGGACCAGTCTGTATAAAATCTCCCTCTAACTACCTACACACCGCTTCCGGCGCCTGATTAACAAATTTCAGATTATTTGGTGATCATGGGTTCTTTAAGTCTACACAGCTCACCTCATTCTAACTCAAAATGCTATCCCGGGCCTGAGACTGTCCTCGGAGCTTGTCTCTACCAATGGAGAGATAATAAAATTGTTGTCTGTAACAATCTCAGTGTTCAAATAAACCCTTCTCTAGTGTAAACATAGAGTTGCGCCTAAACTAACATTACATGAAATTAGGCCTATTAAGCTCATTGTATCTTATCTAAGTTTGGGATAGTCCTGGCCTTTGGTTTGGATACAGAAATCCTCTACTATATCATGTCAGGTCAAATTAACACCAGTTTTGGTAACAGCTGTCCTTGTAGATTTAGTTCAGTTTAGTCGAATTTTTGTATATTTTGGTTCAGTTACGTTTTTTGAATGACCTTATTTCCATTGTAGGTTTGCCAAACAATGATTCGCAGACACTGGTTCTTAAGATATCATTGGGATATTTCATGTTTGATATTGCCTGGGTTCTGTGGTACCAAACTGAAGGTGAGAAACATTGCCCTTCTCTGACCATGACCCTTGTGCCACTGCTCTGACCGCTCACCGGAACTATCCAGAGTAAATGTTTGCAACTCTTGCCTTTAGTCATAAAAGTACAAGATTCAATTAATGGCTTTAAGTTAATCAATTATAAGTATAATTGTTATAAATTCCAACGTATAATTTAAATCAATAAAGCTGTGATGAATATAATGTAACAGACATATTAGGCAGTCCTGAAAGTAAGGAATCTAACTAGTAACCAGTTAATTTGGAGTTGCGCTCTCCACATTTGGGCAAACATCTGTGTTGGATCCTGACTTTGATTAAAGGAGGCCCTCTCTTCTCTATCATGGGGCAGGTGGGTGCAGGTGGAAGTCTCCTACTGACATTCCCCAGGAAACATTAAGCCAACGACTCGGTAGGCTATATCCCGCACCACTTCTGACAGCCGTACAGAAGAAAAACTTCATATAAAGGATCACCCAGTCCACATTTGGTAGTGATTACTAGTGAGAAATTGGTGGCAGAGAAATTTGATGGATTTGTACGGAGGTTTGTCCATACAACTCCCTTTCAAGGTGGGGATTGTTGTGAGAACGTCAACACGTAATATTGTTTCTCAGTACAGTGTACTCATGATCTATTTTTTGTTTGCAGAACCAGTGATGCTGGTCCATCATTTGGTGAGTCTGGCGGCCATGATTCTGTCCTGTGTTTATAATCGTTGGGGCTGCGAGCTCGTGGGAACTATGGGTGGATCCGAGATCACCAATCCGTTACTACAGACCCGATGGTTTCTGAGACAGAGCGGCCTACATAAGACACTTTTCGCTGAAGTCATTGATTTACTCTTTATAATAATGTTTGGCGCTGTTAGACTGGGTCTCGGTACTAAGATAATGGTAGCATATTATACTCATCCTAAACCAGATAAGATGGGTAGATTCGCCGGACTGTCTATCTACGCTATAAGCTGGATATTCTGGTTTTATATTATGAGATACGCTTATAGAAAATATACTAAAATGTTTTTCCACAAAGAGGCTCAGATCAACGGCATTCATGAAACGAAAAAGTCTAACTAACTGTGATAACAAAGTATTAATTCTCATCTCAGGTTTAATAGTTTTCTCCTGTTTGAGTCCATCATTTGATTTGCCATTATGCGTTTTCCAATTGATCTTAGTAAACAGATTTGTTCATGTTTGTGTTTGTATATACCCTGCCTATGCAAACGTTATCAGCATTATCTCCAGTGTTTCTATATATCTCACCACTTTCTTGAGATCATCTACCCTTTATATGCCGATAATTGATCGGTTGTCTTTTTAGCATCTGTACAGTCCACCCATTTTGTATGAGACACTGTAACAACGCTTTCCAATACATAGCCATCGGCTAAGGGAAAGAACAATTTCTTTCAGCAGTAAATTGGCTCAATTTTGTGATTTTTGCCACATATAGCTCAATATAATGGTTTTCCGTATCAATTCATTCTTTATGATTGAACGCAGCACTGCCATGATGCATTATATTTGAGACCTGCAGACATTGATATGAATAATATGGATCAGCAATCAGTCCACCCTAACAAGGCCCGCAGCTAGCGCGGTCTCAGTGAGCCCTTCAATGGGTTCGCTGTAAATTTTTTGGAAAGGCTAGTACAAAGAAACGACAACTCGCAATATATTTGTAGCGATTCCTGTGTATTTCGATTCTATTTGTGACATCAGAAGAGAATCAGTTTGCTTGACCTTGAGATTGGCGATTAACGATCCAAATATTCATATCAATGGCTGCAGATGCCACGAAATTGCAGACACCAATTGTTAGTGTCATCCTATCCCACGGTCCACTACAGGAGACATGTGGTAAGAGGAAGGCAATGATGGTGTGTTAACTTAGCATTCTCGTTATTCAAATGACGACATGCAATGGAATACTGAGTGTGGTTACAGTGCTAATTGCACCATGCTTATCTTAATTTTATTTTGCTTCATATAAGGTTCTGCTGGGGCACATTTTATTACGACTTCTGGATAGCTCAGTGGGGTGGAGCGAAAGCTTAGTGGTTCTCCATTCCCGGTTCAGGCGAAACATGTTTTTTTGCAGTGTTCAGGTTCACTCATAGCATTACCTTCTCTCTGGGGCACACCAGTATAAGCAAAAAAGCTCCTATTGGCTCAGTCCAGGAAACAATGAATCAAAGACTCCGTAAGCCAAGTTCTGTATACTCACACTCCTCACACTGGCCAGGATACGAACAAAGGTGCCAAAACCTGGGTTCGAATATCCCGGCTATGACACGCATGGTCTCGCTGTGAGTATGAGCTCCTCACATAAATCCTATAGCTCAAAACAAAAATATGCCTCTCCATGGGGTGGAGCGATGATACGGACCCATTTGTGGTGCTCCCTGCTAAGCCGTAACTGGTAAAAAAACAAGTATCTAGTCTGACAGCTTCGCGGAGACTTCATACAATAAATACAAACCCGAGTGGTTTATTTGGATGTTAACACCTGGAAATTAAAGGTTCCTTTTAGTCAAGCAAAAGCAGATGTCGGAAACAGAGTCCAGTAGACTGTCCTGTCAAATGCCACGGTAACAAAAACTTAATCAGCAAATATTTTGTTGACTTTTCTGCGAGGTATTCAAACTCAATTCTTGAAATCATCTTGTTGGAGGTTTTCTTCAAATACTGTTTTGTGACCCATCTGTTATAGCCTTATAGGGCAGTCAGCTACTAAAATATTTTCTTATTTGAATTGTTATTGAATTGCTTTCCAGAGACAGGGTACAATGAATCCTGTGTTCATCACCCCTTCGAAGGAAACGTAATGTAGTTAGTTTCTGAGAA
>Ga0224501_10001295_pt1 | contig 19462 bp, 12 predicted proteins | sample SF_Oct11_sed_USG_4_FD_169105 | JGI IMG/M metagenome (GOLD analysis project Ga0224501, IMG submission 169105) | Sediment microbial communities from San Francisco Bay, California, United States - SF_Oct11_sed_USGS_8_1 | ecosystem: Environmental > Aquatic > Marine > Sediment | place: USA...
CATATCGGAAAGCACATTGAGCTTGGTAAGTTGTATGGCCACAAGATCGTCTATCTGTGCCTGCATCCTTTCTACGTTGAGAAAGCTGCTCACAATGAGCCAAACCATCAGGCCCAACACGGCAACAAAGCCAATGATAATGGACGAGGCCCCAAATCTGGGTGAGGTAGTTTTGACCGATTTCAAGTAAGAGTCCTTTTACCAAACAGATGTAACGGTGCTGGACAGCCGGGCACCTTTTTATTTCTATTTGTACTTAGCGACCGTAATTGCCACTTTTTTTACCTTTTTTGGCGTTTCCACTGCCGTATCCCACAAACAAAAAGGGGAAAGATTCTCATACTTTCCCCCTAAAATCAGTGCATTACAAATATGCGGCTAAAACTGGATCTCGTCCTCCACAAAAATCGTTTCCAATGTATAAGGGTTAATCAAATTAAAATCTGAGCCCTGAGCCTGTATGCTAATGCGATAAATTCCGGGCCTTGCATTGGAAATAGAAACAGAATGCTCTTTCCCCTTGGATACGTTGATTGCCTCATTCTTATCGTTATAGAGCGTGAGGATAGTTTCTAAAGGAACACTCGGTTGTGTCTGATAGCTCAATGCGATAGTAAGCGCACCATTTTTATCTACCTGAATGTAGAAATAGTCGATATCGCCTGGTGTATCAAAATAGGCATCGACTTTCGTGTTCAAACCAATTTGCTTAGCCTCGCTAGGGGTATCGTTTTCTTCGAATTTGTCCAGGCCTGTTCCACCCAAGGCTGTGCCCTCAAGTGTTAGAGTATAGTTCTCTTCAACGCTGTGTAGTTGGCTGAAGGACTCGACCAGAAGGTTGTACGTCTTTCCGGCTTCAAGCTTGTACGCGATGGTTTGACTTTTCTGCTTATCTAATTTGGAGACAACAGGAACCCCGTCCTCTAGCAGCGTCAAGGTGCCTGCAATGTTAGGATGAGTGAGACGGGCAATGAGAGTACCCCGTATAGCTGGAGTAATGGTAAAGTAGTCTTTGTCATTCCCTGTATCAAAAAATCCAAATATCTGCCTTTCAGTATCGACCAATACCGCACTATCGAGTGTATCGTTTTGCTCATACGGATCAGGGCTTAATCCACCTAGAGCAGTACCCTTAAAGGTTAGGGTATAAGGTTTTACCAAATCGCTGCCATATGAAAACGACTCAGCGAGTATATAGTAACGCACACCTGCTTGTACGGTATAACTCAACTCATGATTTTTCGAAAGCGAACCACCACTGCTTGCAATAAGCACATCTTCTTCGAAAAGTTTCAAGGTACTCGCTAAGTCTTCGTGCTCCAGCTTTACCTGTAAGGTGCCGTATTGGCTGGGCTGAATCACAAAATAGTCCGCATCATTGCCCGTACTAAAATATCCTTGCAAAGAACCCTCACTATCTACTGCAACGGCATTGTCGGGTAAATCATTTTGTTCAAATGGGTCAGGTTCTGCTCCACCCAGTGCTGTACCGGAAAAGGTGAGCGTGTAGGGATTTATGTCGTCGAAGGATGTGCCGTGGGACTGCACGAGCACATGATACGTCTCGCCCGCCCTCAAGGTATAATTGAGTGAGACCTTGCGTGAAACGCCGTCTCCGGCTCGCAATTTCAACACGCCGTTCTCATATAAATCTAGTACACTTGCCACACGTTGGTGATCAATCTCCACAAAAAGCGTGCTAATCAAACCTGGATTGATTTCATAATAATCTTTGTCGTTACTACTATCAAAATAACCGCTAACTAAGCCTTCGGATGTGATCGTAGTCGCGCTTTCTGCTGAATCGTTGTTTTCCCATACATCGGAAACATCCCCCCCAAGAGCCGAGCCATAAAACTCCAGCTGATAAGGAACAAGCAGATCTTCATGATTTCCCCAAGACTCAACAACGATATGGTAGGTCTTGGCCGCCTGTAATGTGTAGCTGAGTACTTGTGTTTTATTGAACAATCCTCCACTCGTAAACACCTGTGTTCCGTCTTCAATAATTCTAAGCACGCCAGCCAATCGATCATGTGATAATACAAGTCTCAATACACCTTGCGTAGCAGGCCTTATTTCATAATAATCTCTATCATCTCTGGCGTCGAAAAATCCATGATAGACTCCCTCAGAATTGACTTGAACTGCGTTAAGTGGGGTATCGTTCGGTTCATTCTCGTCAGGACTGAGCTCACCCATCAGGCCACCGGTAAAGGCGATGGTATAAGGAATAACGCCATCTATCCCACCCTCATACGCTTCCACCTTGAGATAGTAGTCTCCAGGCATTAGGTAAGAACTCATCATAAGTGAAGTTAAATTACCATCCCCAACCTGATGGATGACGTAGGTATTTTGATATAGGGAGATTCGGCTCGCGATGGAAGGATGACTGAGCCGAGCCTGAAACAGACCGGGTTCGGACACTTTCAATCGGTAATAATCCACATCCGCCTGGGAATCAAAATGGCCACTGACAAGTGACGCAGCCGCAATCAACTGAGTCTCGGGAGAGGCTGTATCATTTTGCGTCGCTTCGTTGACAGTAGTTAGAAAATTGATTGTTACTCGGGAATCTGCCTTCATGGTGATGGTACAGCTGCTCAAGTCTTCACTTGGAAAACATCCTGACCACGAAGGTGTCAATCCAGAATAGTTACTCGCAGTAAGTGTTACGAGTGTATTAGGTGAATAGGAGTCTTCACACACCGGACCGCAGTTAATATTTCCTACATTGCTACTCAATACGCCGGTCGCGCTATTTCTAACAACAGTGAGTCGTTTGGGTATATTGGGAATGGTTATGGAGTAGTTCGCAGTTTTTTCTTCTTCAGTATTTCCCAAGTTATCAACAGAAAAATATCTTAAGGTCGTATCTGTACTAATTTCTAAAGGCTGACTATATAAAAGTGATTCGGTAGTCGGTTTACTGCCGTCTAATGTATAGTAGGTTTCACTACACCCGCTATACCCTTCATCTACGCACAATAACTCAATAGTCTTGGTCTGCGTATAGCTACGAGAGGGTACTGAAATCAACGTTTCAGGTGCCATCGTGTCTTCACCGTGAGTGACAATACATGTCTGCTCGGTGAAACCGGATTCATTGAGTGAATTATCCAGGGCCTTGAGTTGATAGCAATAACGCGTACTAGGCCTCAAATTTTCGACAACATGTCCGTTATTGAACAGTGTTTTAATTCGAACGGGGCTTTCTCCTTCCCGCAAGAAAAGCTGGTATGCTAAGAAATCTTCTTCCGTTGAAGCAGACCACTCAAGCGCTAAGCGCGTATCGGTTTTCTCCACCAATATCGGAGCAGATAAGTTCGCAGGGCCGATTCCATCTTCATTTTGTAATGTTGTCACGCAAACCGGTGAACTGGCTTCCGATAGATTATTTGAGCTATCAATTGCTTTGATGGTAAAACAATATTCTGTATTTTTCGTTAATCCGGAAATGAGGAAGGGGGGTGATACTATTTCGTCTTTAAAATCAATCAGCACCACATCTGGAAATACACGATAGCCTGCCACACCCTTATTATCCAGAGAGGATTCCCAATAAAGCAAAACCTTACTGGGCTGATTGGCCCTAGCAATCAATCCTGTTGGAATACTTGGGGCCTGAGTATCTTCGCTGTCCAGTGCTTGTGTCAAGTCATAGTCACTCAACAGCTTTCCTTCTAAACCGATCGTGGGTTCAATATAGCTCATACTAAGTCGATCTAGTTTACGATCAAACTTCAAGTAGCTAAGTATGGCATTAAATTCGAAAGGTCCAATCTCAAACTTCTTTGTAAAAAAGTCATACTCTGATTTAATTCTATAAGAACTGTAGATGCGTTCTAATAAACGACTGACGACAGCGCGAAGAGAGGATAGTTGTTGTTTACCTGGCAATGACTGGATCTTAGCGACACGATTTAACTCCGGGGCAGGGGGTGGGGCTGAGACCGGAAATTCGGCATCGATGTCCAGGCCGTTGCTAAGAAACCAGTTTCTAATGACCAAGTCAGTAAGGGGGTTAATATTTATGTAGCCGTCTTCTGTGGCAATACTATAGAGAAATGTTTTGTCGTCTGTTGCAAGTTGTATAAGCAGCGGAAAACCTAATGGCTGTAGTCGGGCGTTGCTAATTGTAAAGACACCTTCGCTACTCGTCGTGACACGAATCAATCGACCGTTTGCTCCCTTGAGGATAACTTTTTTGTTTCCTAGCGCCGTTCCATCTGATGCTAAACCCTGAAGCTTCAAAGTCGGGCTGCTTGTTTTACCAGCCTCTTCATTGCTCCCACCGCCGCATGCAGACAATAGCAAAGCGGTCAGCAGAAAGAAAAAATAAGTGAACGACCTTAGCATACGGATCGCCCCACCCTTTTTAGTCCGCTAGATCCGATGAGGACCCGCATTTTGTCTTGATTGTTGTGCATACTATTTCACTGCCTGGGACCGCTGTTGCAAGAAGCCGTCAACTGGCGGCCAATACCCACCAAACACATTTTTGACTCTTTTAGCGTATTATAGCTTCATTTTTACAGTTTTTAGTGAATTTTATTGACTCATTCCAAAAAACATAGCGACGCAAGCTGTGACTTTAATGAATATAAATTAAATCTCCCTTTTCCCGGCCCTTTTCGCTAATTCCTGTGATATGCTCTTGCCTTCTCGTCCTGGGGGAGATAGATATGGACCAGATCTTTAAAGAAAACCTTCACATCTTTATGATAGGACTGGGCGTGGCATGCGTGCTGGTGGTAGGTCTCATGTTCGCATTCTATTTAAAAATTAAAAAAGATGTCGCAAAGAAAAAAATGGCAGAGTAGCCACCCATTCCTAAACGTTACGCACTCGTTTTAACTTACGGATCAGAAAACGCGCCGGGTGGATTGCCGTTCTGAGCCGCTCGGGCAAAATACTCTGCCCATGAGCGATCTCGTTAAACAGAAATTCAGCAGCGAGAAAGGCGCTGGTAAATCCCCTGGCACCGTGTCCCACACTGAGATACAGGCCATCTAGAGACTTGGCGAGCGGATATTCCCTGGGTCGCTTACCATAGGCAATATCGGCGTAGCGAGTCTTATAAAACGGTGCATCATAGGCGAGGCCAACAACAGGTAGATGGTCGCGCGTCATAGCCCGTATCCCCGCTTTTCCCTGCAAGCTCTCCATATCGATATCGGCTCGGATAAATTCCCCGCTCAATCCTAGTAGATTTTTTTTGTGATCTTCGGACCTCAGTTGCTCATCTATATTTTTCCAATCAAAGGTGGCACCAATGACAGCACCGCCATTCCGGGTCGGAACAATATACTTATCTTCAAAAACGGCTTGGCGCACCTGCGAACTCAGGTCACCACCCTCTAGGTGGGTCACTTGCCCCCTGACCGCGTGCAACTCCAGATCACCAAAACGCTCATCTTTCGTGATAGCCATTGCGTTAGCCAAGATGAGTGTCTCGACCTCATTGACAAGATTCCCGCTCCCATCATACAAACCATGGCTTCCCTCCACACTCACAACTTTTTCAATGTGACAAGAACCAACAAATCGAATTCCTAATTGGGAGAGCACCCCTCTTAAACTGTGCGGCTCCAGCCAGCCTGCACGGGAAAACTCCACATGAAAATCGTCTGCTGAAGAACGGGTATGGACGAGTCTTGCGTAGTCTTCTGGCATCCGCAAGTCAGATATGGCGATGTATTGCTCCTGTGTGAGACGCTGTAAAACACCAGACTTGTTCCATGCGAGTTCGGGGAACCTCGCCTGTAAGTGATCCAGATAACTTACCGCATAGAGAAAAGCATATTGATAGAATTGTCCTTCAATGGCCAGATCAGTTGGGAGTTTCGGCATCAGAACAGCGCTGAGATTTCCGGAGGCCGCCGTCATTGCCATTTCCCGAGAGTCATACAGAGTCACAGCCCAACCGGCGCTGGCAAAGCGTACCGCGCACGAAAGACCCGCTATTCCGGCTCCTACTATGGATACTTCCTTTTTGGACGTTGGCTTGCTGTGAGAACGGTAATACCACGGTGTCTTGCTTTGAAACCCGGATTTCAGTTCTAACAAACGCCCGGTTAACATTTCCCTTTTTCGACCAAATCCTTTGCGTTTTTCTATGCTAAATCCATTTTTCTGCAGCCCCCGCTTAACGGCCCCTGCCACAGTAAAGGTAGAATAACTTGCCCCCTCACTGCTCAAGCGAGCCATATTGGAAAAGACCTGATCAGACCACATTTCGGGATTTTTCTTAGGATCAAAGCCATCCAGAAACCAGGCGTCTACCCGTATACTTAACTGTGACAACTCACTGATGTCATCCAGGATTAGAACAAGGTTAACGTTCAAACCATGAAACTGAAGGATATGCCAGCCCTTAATGAGCGGTGGATATCGATCGAGGAGCTGGTTCGAGAGGGGTTCAAGTTCGGGCCAGTGCCGGTGCGCACGGCACAAGTCTTCCCCGGAAATCGGGAATCGTTCAAAAGAGAAATACCACAGTTCCGCCTGGTCTGGAGCCTTCTCCTGCCACAGCTGACAGCTGAGTAGAAAATTCAGTCCCGTACCAAAACCCGTCTCTGCTATAGTAAATCTGGAACAACAATCAGAGAACCGTTGCGCCAAGCAGTTTCCATCGAGAAAGACATAATTCGATTCAGCAAGACCATTTTCGATATCAAAGTAGATATCATCAAACTCGCTGTTAACGGGCGACTTGTGGTTAGGCCACTTTAATTGAGTAGGGGTAAGCTGAAATTTTTCGGACAAGAGTAATCATCTGCGCAAAAGGATTCTATGCGAAGATTATACTCTAAATTGACTGACTAGATCTAACAAGCGATCGGAGATTTGAAACATCTCTTTACTCAAACGAGTAGAATATTCCGCCGAATCGGCTGATTCTTTGGAGATCGTATTGAGTGTCTCGATGTTCATATTTATTTCCTGGGCGACCTTGCTCTGCTCTTCGGCAGCCGTCGCAATCTGGTAGCTCATTTCTTTAATTTTACTGACTTCCTGATTGATCTTTTCCAGGGCAGTGGCTGCCTTCACAGCCAGCTCCACGGTATATTTGGTCTGATTTCTACCTGATTCCATAACCCCAGCAGCGGTTCTGGCACCGGACTGTAGTTGTTCAATGATCTGATTAATTTCTTCGGTAGATTCCTGCGTACGACTTGCCAGGGTACGCACCTCGTCCGCGACCACCGAGAAACCACGACCGTGTTCACCCGCACGGGCCGCTTCTATCGCCGCGTTCAATGCCAATAGATTGGTCTGATCGGCAACCCCTTTGATAACATCCAAAACCGCACCGATGCTCTCGCTATTCGTTTCCATCGTCTGCATGGCGCCGTAGGCGCTCTCCACTTCACGATTGAGTTCGTCGATTGACTTCATCGCCTGACCCACAACCTCGCGCCCATTTGAAGCATTCTCTTCTGTCCCCGTCGCTGAATCTGCGGCAATTGCAGTCAATTTAGCAACTTCCTGCACCGTTGCTGCCATTTCTGTGATCGATGTTGCGACCTGATCGGTTTCCATGCGTTGTTTACTGGAAGAATCAGTAAGTCGCTCACTCGCAGACTGCAGCAATACAAACTGCTTAGCCATGCCACCGACTTCGTCAATGATAAGCGTAATCATTTTCTGAAGCTGCTCTATGAATTTATTAACCGCTCTACGTAAATCTGCTATTTCATCATTGGCATTAGCAGGCAGTCGTTGGGTAAGATCACCCTTCCCGTCTGAAAGCCCAAGAATCAGCATCTTGGTTTCTTCCAGGCGTTTCACCACCAATACACGAAACAATACTGTGATAGTAAAACCGAGAAATGCCAACACCAACACGGTAGCGGCGCTCATAATAAGTAAGAATTGCGCGATCGAATCTGAACCTGCTTCGGTCAATTGCGCGACCACGCTTTCAATTCGCGTGTTACTTTCCTCAATCCCTTGTTTAACCAGTTTTTTGGACATCCCCAAAAGCACAAAACCCAACTGCTCCCCTTCCATCTCGATGGGAAACTTCATTTCCAACACGGAGTCAGGATCATCCGCTGGCGTATATTCAATCATGGGTTCGCCATCGGGTTTAAGATAAGCAGCAAAAGCCACTTCCTTATCCGAGGTAGCCGCTTCCTGAAAGAGTTGTAGAGAGGTAAAGTCTGCGCCCAATACCAGGTCCGGGGCAGTTTGAGCCATAAAGCGGCCGATGATTTTGCCTTTACTTTGCAAGGCCTCCAACTGTGCCTTGGCAGCACTTTCCTGCTCCCCTTTCAGAGCCTGCTCGGCACCGGAGGTGAGCTTTCCGTTGGTTAGCTCTGCTTCGTATTTCAAAACCGCTAACTGCACCACCAACGCCGCCAAGGTTCCCAGCATGATGGGCACAATAAATCGTGTACTTAGGCTTTTACTGCCTTTAAACAGGTTCCGGCTAAGTTCCTTGCTCGAAAACTTCATTTAACACCTTGGTAGCAACTAAACACCCTATGAGTTTTGGCTGGATACAAGCTCCAGCCAAATACCCGGTTTATTTTTCTACATTACAGATTTTCATTGATCGCATACTTAACGATCTTGCGTACACCATCGAAATCTTTATCTGATGCGGCCTTAAAGCCGGTTACACTTGCAGACTTCAATATATTTTTACCATTTGAAGAACCCTTCAAAGACGTCATAGTCTTTTGAATTTTCTTCCACTTTGCAGAAGGCATGGAATCTTTCACAGCCCAAGGAAGATGCGTAAAAGTATCACTCTCTGCAAGAATCTTCATCTTGTTGGTGTCAATCTTCTTTTGAACACCCTTAATTTTAAGTATCACATTACCGGAACCTGCCGCATCGGCTGCATTGTTGTAAACACCGATAACCGCACTGGGTGGGTTTTTAGAAAACATCACTTTGAAATCTTTTCCTGGCTCCAGGCCATGCTTCTTCAAGATAGCTAGCGGGGCAATATAGCTACCCATTGCCTTCTTACCACCACCAAACATGATGGTCTTACCCTTAAGATCAGAAACACTGTTAATGCCGCTGTCTTTTCTTACAGATAAGGCACCAGAGATTTCCGATGAACCCATCTCTTCATTAACAGCGATAACTTGATAACCGTGTTTCTTTTGACTCAGCAGGTAGTGATATTGATTGTAGTGCACAATGTCATACTTCCCGGTTTGGACCCCTTTCCAAAAGGCCTTAAAATCCTTTTCTACTTTGATGTGTACCTTTTCACCCAATTGTTTTTCCAACTCTTGAGCGAGTGGTTTAAACATTTTGTGAGTTTGCGCAACCGCACGACGGGGAAAAACACCCATGGTTAGGTCTGCCATTGCTGGCACACTACCCATTAGCAGAATCCCCACGGCAGCTGCTGAGAAAATTTGGCGCTGCGTGATCATATATCTCTCCCGAAAATCAATTAGTTATTTCAACCAGACTGAAAATGTCCCTATTTAGAGTGACTAAACAAGTTATCGTGATTAATTTTCGTAGCTTTAGTGCAAATTTAGACACGGATCACAGATTCCTATATTTAGTCGTGGTTATTTCCGTGAGCTTTGTCAGGTTTATTGTGTTTAAAAGGGGAATGTGGCCTTCATGCTGATCATTTAAGCTTGGATAAGTTTAAATTAATGTATAAATATCATAGCATTATCGATTACCCTCACACTGCCATACTAAAGTTAATAAAATAAAGACAAAATCTGTACCCCTTCCAAACCTTAAGGAAAAAAAAACCATCACTCCCTACAATAGGCCCCACGACTAGCTGTGCCGCACAGCGGCATTGGGTATGGAAGAGAAAGTTGCGTAATTTCTAGGCAAGTAGGCGGGAATCATTCTATCTAGGAATCCTCGGCCACATTCTCTAACTGGACAAAACCAGCCATATCCTCCATATTTGGTACATCGCTTTAAATTTCAATTAGTTGAGGGATTTCGAATGGCAGACACAAAGAATAATGGGAGTGATAGCTGGGGAACCCCCAAAGGCATGGATCCAATGCGCGTGATGCAGATAGCCTCGGGCTACTGGCAATCCTGCGCCCTGCATGCTGCAAATCGCTTGGACATCTTCAATCTGCTGGGAGATGGTAAAAAAGACTTGGATACCCTTACTCGAGAGACCGAATCGGATCGTCGATGCCTGGGTGCTCTACTCTCAGCGCTCGTCTCCATGGATTTTCTGGACCGGGAGGGAGACACCTTCTGGAACAACGAATTTAGTAAAACCTTTCTGACCATGTCCAGCAAGTTCTATCAGGGCGGTATCGTCTACATGTTTGAAAACTGGTACGAGGCCTGGGGCGGTTTGTACAAGACAGTCAAAACCGGTAAACCCTCGGCGCTCATGCACAAGGCCTACTCCGATGAAGAGACACGCAATTACATGATGGGTATGCATAACCGAGCCTTATCACAGTCCGACATACTTACCAGTATGTTTGATTTGACCGGAAAGAAACAACTGATGGACGTGGGTTGTGGTCCTTCTACCTTTGCAGTGAAGTTTTGTGAAAAATATGACGGGCTCAACGCCGTTGCCATGGACCGCGAACAGAACTTAAAAATCGCCAAAGAAATTGTAGACATGTACAAGATGGAAGATCGTGTCAAGCTCCTTCCTGGTGACTACAACACGGATAGTCTGGGTAGTGGTAACGACGCCATGTTGCTTTCCTCCATGACCAATCAGGAGTCCCCTGAGAAGATCAAGGCATTGCTACAAAAATGCTACGATTCCATGAATAAAGATGGCGTCATCATGATTCAGGAGCAGTTACTCCACGCCGACAAAAAGGGGCCGCAATTGGCTGCGCTGATCGGAGTCAATCAGATTATTAACACTGAAGAAGGAAGCTCATACTCAACCAAGGAAATGGAAGACATTTTGGCTGAGGTGGGATTCGTAGACATTAGCTCAAAACAGATGGCACAACCTAGTCCATTTATTATGGTGAGTGGCTACAAACGTTAGAGCTTTCCACACAGTAAAAAAAAAACCGAAACCCGATCCACAAGATCGGGTTTTTTGCGTTAATATTACTACAGTTTTTCTAGACTAGTCCGAATACCCCTAAACCTTGGACAGGTCTTTTTAACGATGATTTCACCACTCACACTGAGTAAAAAATTTGTAACAGTCTGCATACTATCAGTTTCCGTCTACAGCAACACTTCCTGGGCAGACGCAAACTCCTCTACTGAGGTCTACCGCTTTGGAGTCGTACCACAACAGTCCGCGTCACAATTAGCCACTCTATGGGTGCCTTTTATTAAAAAAATTAGAGAACTGAGTGGAGTAAACATCAAATTTGAGACCGCAACCAATATCCCGATCTTCGAAAAACGTGTCGGGAAAAAACACTATGATTTTGTCTATATGAACCCCTATCATTATGTAGTAGCACATGACCTCGTCGGTTATCAGGCGTTGGTGAGAGAGAAAAACAAAAAGATAAAGGGAATACTTGTCGTAAAGAAAAATGGAGGTATTCGAAGTGTTCACGACCTGGAAAAGAAAAGACTAGCATTTCCTTCAATCGCTGCATTTGCAGCCACAATCATCCCTTCAAATTCACTGAAAAAAAAACAGATATCGATTAAAGCAAACTATGTAGCATCCCATGATTCAGTCTACAAAACCGTGTCCATGGGATTATACGACGCAGGAGGTGGAATAAGGCGTACCTACAATGCATTGGACAAAGTGATAAGAGACCAGTTAGAAATAATTTGGGAATCTAGGGGCCATACTCCCCATGCCTTTGCCGTTAAACCCGGAATTTGACCAGATGTGATAAACAAAATTCAGCAAGCAATGCTCGCCCTCTCCAATGATCCAGAAGGACGAGAAATTCTAACCCAACTTCGATTCAATCCGCTTATCAAGGCACACGACTCCGATTGGAACGATATCCGTGAGATGAAAATTGACGACCCCACCAATATTTCTCCCAACTAGTAAACCTTCTTCTGTCTAATCCCAAAACTATATGCTAAGCTAAGAGCTCAGATTTTCGCACTTATATGCTTTCCATTCATCAATCATGTTGCTCAATTCACTAAATTCTACACACGAAAAAACACTGCTTACTGTAGTTCTTAAAGGCGTATCTCGCAGTTTTTATCTCTCTATTAGAGTCCTACCGTCCTCTATCAGAGATCCCGTTGCGGTGGCTTATCTATTGGCACGTGCGGCCGATACTATAGCTGACTCGAATGTAGTTGACGAAAACAAAAAGAAGCAGCTACTTCTTGACTTTCAAAGACTGATTGAAGCAGATATCTCAGAACCTAACAATTGGCCTGAATTTAATGACCAACTTTTAGGGCAGCATCAGCACGAACAGGAAGCGCGTCTCCTCTCTCTTTTATCCCAACTGTTCGTGTTACTCAATCAACAAGCGCAGCGGCTGGAAATCGTTAATGTAGTGAAAACCCTGGTGGACGGAATGCTTTTTGACATGGAACGTTTTAGCAACACTACGGCTGGCACCATTACGGCGCTAGAAAGTCGCGAAGAGTTGGACCGCTATACCTATTTAATTGCAGGTTGTGTTGGAGAATTTTGGACGAATATCTGTGGAAAAGAAGACCTGTCTGACACCGATCTTTCTTCCCAGATTGACCGGGGAATTGCGCTGGGAAAGGCGCTACAGCTCACTAATATCTTAAGGGACTTGCCCAGAGATATAAAAATCGGGCGGTGCTACATTCCCAGGGATGTGTTAAGTGAAAATGGGATATCGGTGCAAGAACTCACAGCTATCGACAACTCGGAAAACGTCATGCCTGTTGTTCATCAACTGATAGATCAAGCCTGCGCGAAGTACAAACAGGGGATACAATATTGTCTCACCATTCCGCGTAGCAGTTTTAGATACCGTCTTGCTGCGCTGTGGCCTTTGTTGATTGGCTTGAAGACCTTAAAAAAGATCGCCGATGTGACAAACTACCTCGACCCAGACAAGGTGGTAAAAATCTCACGCAATGCTGTCTATCGAATGATTATATTATCTTTGGTATGCGCCGCATCCAATACGTGCATCCGTCACTGGCACGACAGGCTACAGGCCTCGATACAGAAATCCCTACTTTAACTTTTTTATAAGTTGTTGGGCCTTATCCTTGATCTGGTCTCCGTTCTCCTCCATAAATTTCTTGGCCTTTTCTTTATTTTCCTCTGTTACCAATTTTTCTTTCAGCTCTTTCGACTTGGATTTAAAATCGTCCCAGGCCCCCGCGGAGGCCAAAATTGGCATCGTAGTGATAAGTAAAATAGATACGAGTAAGAAAATTCTTTGATTCACATGCCCCCCAAAATCAACAATTCCCAGGCCCATCCTAATAAAAAGTATTTGACCACGCATTAATAATGCTTTCTTTATTTTTACTATACGAATCAAATAATTGCAAATGAGCTTCTTAGCTGCTCGAACCTTTACGGTTGCATCAGGGTCTAATAATACAACAGACATTGCTATACTTGTAGTATCAATCCTGATTGAGAGCAATAGAAGGAAATAAGAATCCCACAGAGTCGGATGTGAAAAAAATACTTTGATGAGCGACTTTCATGTTCATCCCAACGTAGTCGTTTGCGCCTGGAGTCTGCGTTACTAAGGAGAACTGATATGAAAGCAAAAGTGTGCGGAAGTTGCGGTTATGAAGGTAAACCTGTCCATGACGAGTACAGCAGTCTGCTGATTGATGTTTTTGCCTGGACATTCTCGCTTGTATTGGCGGCTATCACTGGAATCGTTTATCTGGTAGTGCTAGGGCCGATGGTATCTGTTTGGCATCTTTTTACTTTTCGCTCCCATCGTTGCCCCAAATGTGGTTCTTGGGAGATGCACAAACAGGAAGATCATCACGGCCTAACTCACTAAGTAAAAAAACTGTGTCGAGTAGCTTTGAATGGGAGACTATTCAATGCTACTCCGACCTATTCTTTGGTATCGGGAAAAAACGTGCTTTTGGTATTTTTGTCAAGAGTCGGGAATTCTTTGATATACACATCGTGTTTTGAATACGGGATTTCAACCTTTTCTGCTTTAAAGCGTTTATAGATGGCTGTGTTCAAAACATCCACGACTCGTCCTTTTAGTTCCGGGTTATCCACCCAGCAAAGCAATTCGAAATCCAGACTTGATGCACCAAAACGACGAAAGCGTACTCGGGGTTCCGGGTCTTTGCAGACCTGAGGCTCCTGGCGTCCAATTTCCTCCAATAGTGCGCGCACCTGATCGATATCACTTTCATAGCTCACACCCACTGGCACGCGTATGCGAAATTTCTCATGCCTGCCACCCGATTCGTTGGTAACACGCGTACTGCCCAACACGGAGTTGGGTATGGTAACTTCCACATCATCCCGAGTCAGGATACGGGTGCTACGAATGCCAATATGAGTAACCTTGCCCCGCTCGCCACTATCCAAAACCACATAGTCGCCAATCTTGTACGGGGCATCGGCAAGAATAAAAACCCCGGCAAAAAGATTCGCCAATGTATCTTTCGCTGCAAAGCCCACGGCAATACCAATGATCCCTGCCGAGGCCAGCCAGGCCGTCATGTCGATATTCCACGCATCAAAAACCAGATAGATGCCCAGTGCCAATACAACCACCACGGCAATATTGTTAAATAGAGGCAGTGTCTGGGGTCTGATTACAGTATGGGGGCCTGCGTTATCACTAATGATTTTGAGGGCCTTTCGTACCACACGCACAAAGAAAATACACCAGATCAGTATGAGAATGCTGGCAAAGGCGTTGTGAATTTTGGCAATGACCTGAATATTTAGAGTCAGCAGCGCAGCACCCATCATGCAGCCCACAATGATGACTGTCCAGTAGACTGGTACGCGTAAGAGGCTGGCCACTGCGTCGTCAAAGGTATTTCCGGTTCGCTCAACCAGTTTACTGATCAGCTTGCTAATGATAAAGGAAGTCAGATTGGCCATGGCAAAGGCGCCCGCAAGCACCAGTAAGGCTTTTAGATTTGGGTAATCACCCACCACATCAATAACGGGTCGCACTAATTCCAATAAGGCGGCAGTATCCATGCCCTTCTCGACTCCCTAGCCACTAAGTCCAGGAAGTATAGCCCAAAAAGGTTTGCGGGTAACGTTCTTCCAAACCCTGCATGGCCTGCAAGCCACCACTGTGCAGTGCCACTATAATTGAACCAGGGTCAAACCGATCGTTGCTTATCATGTCCAACAGACCAAAAAACATTTTGGCAGTATAGATGGGTTCCAGTGGTATTGCTGTGTCGGCAGAGAAGTTTTTCATAAAGACAATCAACTCATCCGAAAATCGGGCATAGCCGCCAAAACAATAATCGTGATTGATCAACCATGATTTTTGAATCGCTCCCGGTGCGAGTCTTCTAACCCTGTTTTCTAGATCTTCCGCCCCCTTAAGGACTGAAATTCCCACGGCAGTCTGCCCCTTATTCAAGCCTTCCACTATACCGGCAAGGGTTCCCCCGCTCCCCACCGCGCTAACAATCACGTCTGGCTTTCCGTTTAGCTGCGTCTCAACTTCCGAGACCAGCTCTTTGACCCCTGTGACAGCGAGCGTGTTACTTCCCCCTTCCGGAATGAGGAAAAAGTCTCCCCACTTTTTTTTGAGGGCATCCAAAAACTGAACCGAATCACGTTTTCGATATTGCTCCCGACTGATATACTGAATATGCACACCACAATCTTTTACATACTGCAAGGTCGGATTCAATTTCTCATAAGGTTCCCCTCGGATCACTACCACACCATCCAATGAGTAAAGCGAACACACGGCAGCAAAGGCATGTATATGATTGGAATAGGCACCGCCGAAAGTGAGTAGGCGACCAATATCGTATTCAAGCGCATGATACACATTGTATTTCAATTTTCGCCACTTATTTCCCGATACCAATGGATGGATCAGATCATCTCGTTTCACATACAGGGAGACTTTTTTCTCTTCCAGTAGCGGGAAAGACAATTTCTGAATTGGTGTGGGTGCGTGCGTAGAAAATATATCGCGCCTATCCGAGCCGGACATTTGTATTTAATCCTCAAAAAAACTATAGTAACGGGACTCGATCTCCAACAACTACCATATTACAAGAAAATGCCCCTACTCATTATTGCTATTTTTCTTTTTCTGGGTGGCTGTGCCAGTACCCCCCTGCTCACCAAAGACGATTATGGAAACAGTCTCAGGCATTTTTCAACAAATAAAATTACCTTGGCACGGGAACTCCATCCCAGACTGGAAGACGGTAGCTTTATCGCCTTGATGGAAACCACGTATCTGGATCTGTTGCAGGGAAAGCCCGATATAGAACCCCTTGCCCAGTATGCAAAACTGATTGAGGACCGGGTTCGCTACGATGTGAGCCGGGAGATCGAATCCTTTTTCTATGTGGAAACGCCCGAGCAATACTATGCCTCCGAACATGAGATTGTGTGGATGCATCTATTATTGAGTTGGGGCTATTCACTAAAGCAAAAATATGAGTCTGCTTGTGTCGAAGCCCGCAAAGCCAGTCACTTGCTTAGCCATACCTGGTCGGAGGAAGGACATTTTGACCACGCCTCCTTGCGCATCTTTTCAGGGGTGATGTTTTCTTTATGCGGTGAATGGGCGGAGGCAGTGGTAGATTTTCGAGTGGCTCAAAAACTGGAACCCAAATTGACCTGGCTAAAAGAACTTTCCGAATTGACGCATGCACCCAAGCAACTCGTTCTAGGTCTTGGAGGAATAGGACCTGAACCGGAATGGAATCCTGATCTCGATATCAACGTGGCGCGCAGTATGAGGCAAGTCAGCTTCTATTTCGGGGGACGAGAATCCGATCTGGAAATACACGACAGAGATAAGCGTTTTGTTAAAAGTTTCCGAACACCGGTTTCCAGAGAATGGTATCATCGACACATGGTGCGAGACAATGAAATACAGGATCTAATAAAAGATACCAAGTATGCCGGAAATCTCCTAGATACCGGCCTGGAATACTCGCTCACAACAGCAGGCACGGTGATTGGCGGTGTCGCCATTGCAACGGTGGGGATTGCACTCGGAGCGGGGATTACCTACGTGGCCATTCAAGCAGAATCCATGGACATATTTTTATTTGGTCTCGCAGTGGCTGGTGGTTCGGTGAGTCTCGCAGTGAAGAAATTCAAAGAACAACAAGAATGGCAGCGCAAACGCTCACGCCAAAAACTGGATCCTTCAAAAAAATATCGTTTCGTACGCTATCTACCAGAATATTTTTGGTTGAGTTGGAGTGACAAAGCTCTAAAAGAGCCCATTTTTGCTACCAAAAATGGGAAAGAGATCGCAATGCTCAGTACACAAGAAAACAAACGGGGCAATGCAGTATCTATATTCTTTTTTGCCGATTATCCTGCGCCGAAGTGGCGGTAAGTGACTTGCTTTTAGTAGAGATATACTGCACCTGAAGCATCTAATGAATTATCGCTTTGATCTAGAGCTGTATCCGTTGATTTTGAAGCACTGTCTTCACCAGAGGCTCCCATTACGATTATCGTAGCATCAGAATTAATTGATAAGGCGACAGAAAAGTAGTCTCCCTCTTCTGAATTGCTAGCCTTTATATATGCCTGCTGCTTCCAAGTATTGAGTGTAGACTTGAATAGGTATCCTGCTCCAACGCTCCCGGAGACATAATTCCCGGGTTCAAACTCTTCACCTAGATTCACGCCTTTAGTTCTACTCGCTTCTCTCCAACTACCAACCAACAAAGCGTTACCATTTCTGCTAAGTTGAAGAGGTAAACCAAATCCGAAAAGAGTATTTGGATTGCTGGCCTTCAAATAGGTTTCTTGTCCCCAGCCACTAGCACCGAGTCGGTAGATATAGGCAGCACCCACGTTTGACGAGTCATTGTTCTCTGTGTCAGTACTAAGCAAACTACCTTCACCAGGAGCCCCAACTGCAAGAATTTTCCCATCACCGCTCAGTGACACTGAAAAACCAAAAACATCAGATTTTTCAGCATTGGACGCCTTGATATATGCCCTTTTCGACCAAAGACCTTCTACGCGGTTGTAGACATAGACAGCACCCGCATGGCTAGCCAAACTATCTGTAGGGTAATTACCACTATTTATAATCTGTTTGGTAGCACTATCTTCCCCTATAGCGCCAACAGCCAAGGTATTACCATCGGAGCTAAGTGCCACACTACTCCCAAATTGATCAGATGGGCCAGAATTCGAGGCTTTAATATATGCCTGTTGATTCCATTGACTTGAATTTCTAACAAATGTATAGACTGCTCCAGATAGATAGGCCAACCCAACATCAGGATCAGCAGTGGCACTATGAATGATCGAATTTGCACTGCTTTTTTCGTACTGACTTCCAACTGCCAATGTATTACCATCTGCACTAAGTGCAACAGAAATCCCAAACAAAGCGTATGTAGCAGTATTACTTGCTTTGATGTAGGCCTGCTGATTCCATGCGCCGTTGTCTCGTGTAAAGACATAAACAGCCCCTGAATCTATAGCATCATTGTCACCAGGGTCTGCGGTGGCGCTATTTATGACTCCTTTATTGGCACTGGCCTCTCTTGATGCACCTACGGCAAGTGTATTTCCGTCAGCACTTAGGGCAATTGCAGACCCGAAGTAATCATCCCCTCGGGTATTACTTGCTTTGATATAGGCTTGTTGTGTCCAAACATTAAGCTCACGCACAAAGACATACACAGCCCCGGCACCCACCATTGTATTATCATCAGGCTCAGTATCAGCTGAGTTCAGAACACCTCTAAAAGAATTACCCTCATTGTATGCTCCCACTGCTAGAGTATTTCCATCAGAGCTTATGGTTAGAGTATGTCCAAAACGATCATCGTATCCCGAGTTACTGGCTTTCAAATAGCCAATGCTATTGAGCATTAAATTCGCCACTCCCTTCGGCGGGGTGGAATAACAGGTATTTGTGTTACATGCTTCAAGGACTAAACTTGCATTCACCCAATTAAATCGATGAACAGATATATCCATATCGAAGCTCGTCGCAATAAGGTTACTGTCTAGAGGGCTATAACCCGAAACACCATCTGGATTATAGAGCAGTTTGTAGAAACTAGCTTGCGGGATGCTATTCCAACTAAACTTGAGTCTTTTTGTTTCAGCGGAAGCACTAAAATTGAGATCTGGTGCTGCAATAGTTTTTGCTGAAGACAGCTTGGAAACTCCGAATTTCCCTTTGACATCTTGCGGCCTCACTTCCACGGAAATTTCCCTGCCGGCATCACCTAACCCTAAATTATACTGATTACTTTCCGTTTCGCCCCCGATATTCACACCATCTCGTTTCCATTGATAGCGATGGCTTCCGGCTATATCCCCGTCTAAATCACTGATCTTGACCGAGGCGGTGAGTGCATTACCAATGGTATTGGTACCAAGAATGGTGAT
>Ga0224501_10001296_pt1 | contig 19458 bp, 16 predicted proteins | sample SF_Oct11_sed_USG_4_FD_169105 | JGI IMG/M metagenome (GOLD analysis project Ga0224501, IMG submission 169105) | Sediment microbial communities from San Francisco Bay, California, United States - SF_Oct11_sed_USGS_8_1 | ecosystem: Environmental > Aquatic > Marine > Sediment | place: USA...
TTGATATGTACGAAGCTCGATTGTACCCGGTAGCCAATCCCTCGAGAGGGATTGGTGTATCTTTGAACGACGTGCCATTAGCTTGGGAGCCTGGGCTCTACGGCGAGGTTTATCAAGGGTATGGTGGGTTCAATCTAGACGACAGGGGGTACAAAAACCACGATTCCACGGCAAGTTGTGAATTCCTCGGGCAAGATATGTTAATCAACTACACATCTTCCCATGAATCAGATTTTATTCTCTACCAACTTGTTCTAATAGCTGAACTTGGAGAAGGCAACGTGCGATTTATGATTAAAACGGACTTTGACCCACCGGAAATAAATGTTAAGGATCCAGTGGAACTGGCGTATCCCAGTGATGACACAACAATAATTGCGGAGGTAGTGGATGAAAGCATGTTAGAAAGAGTCTGGTTGGCCTATACAAATGATGACTGGTTAACATCAGCTTCGGTTGAGTTGGTAGAGAATAAGAATTGTACATATACAGGAAGCATCCCCAGACAGGTTGCTGGAACCGTTGTGAAATACAAAGTTTTGGCACTTGACACCGCTGAAAATCAAGCAGAAATGCAAGGTAACTATACTGTTAAGAATCCAACTGAGATAGAACTTTCCTTGTCCAAATATATCTGTGAAGTTGATGAACCCGTGGTGGTTAACGGTTTAATATCTCATGGCGGAGCCTTCGTGACAGTGAACTATACATGTAATGAACAAGTGAACTATAGCTCTACGGCGCAAGCGGATTCCAATGGCGTCTTCGGTGAAGAGTTCACCCCCTCCGAATCAGGATTTTGGACGATTTCAGCAAGTTGGTCTGGAAATCAAACCTGCTTAGGTGCCTTCAGTGACCGCGAAGAGTTGGCTGTTAGTAAGATTGTTCCTTCCTTGACTTGTAATACTACTGAACGAACTCTAACTATTGGGAAAAATGTGACCGTGACTGGTTCGATTAATCCAAGTCTGAATTATGCTCATATCAGGTTAGTGTTCACTCGACAAAACGAGTCAACCATTGAGACTTCTGTTTATACAGAGGCAAATGGGACCTTCACAGCCAATTTCACGCCGGATTCCATAGGATCTTGGAAAGTGACGGCGAAATTCGATGGTGACAGTGTACGGTTTGCCGCTTCAGAGAGCTATCCAAGCACTTTTCTTGTACGCGAAGCTCCAGGGCTTGGTTACGATTTTTACATGTATCTCTTGGTTGCAGTGGCGGGTGGAGCAGTCGCCCTAATTACGATCGTTCGAATGTATCGATCGCGCGTAGTTGAATAAGTTGAGTGAAAGCTTTGGGCGTTAGCTACTAATGTGACATAGAATATATAGCAGGTAGTTCCTCAACTAATAAAAGTGGGTTCTCTTTAATTTATGGGAACAGCATAAAATAGATTTTAACAACAGCTATGCTAACAATGGCTAAAGCTATGGCTAGTACCAAATAGTTGGATTTTGAAGATACTTTTTTCAATATCTTGCTAAAAATCCCTATTTGAATACTCCTTTTTGGAATACTGCTTTCCTTTACATCTGTTGAACCCGTCGCAGATCCTAGTTCTGGAATTTCGTTTTTAGATTGTGGAAGGTTTGTCTCAGTATTTGCAGTCATTTCAGCTTCATTGTGCCTTAGGCTTGATTCTTGATGAGGCATTTTTGCCGGAATTGCTGTGTCATTCGTTGGTTGTTTGATTTCTTCGGTGTAGTATCCCCTCTCATTAGGTAGTGCACCACTTCTGCACAGTTTTTCTAAATCTTCTAGTTTATCAATTTTCTCCAACACCATCAATAACGCTTTTTGAAATTTAACAACCGCATTCTCAACGTTGTCCATCATCGAGTTTAATGCGCGGGCGAAGTCTGACGGTTGGGGTTCATCTATTTGAGTTTCACTCAACTTTCGATCAACTCTTTTTCGGATATTTTACGCATTCCAGTACTTAGTATGACCTTGTTTGACGTCGCCTACAGGAGCAAAATAAGTTTTATGAATCGTGGATACATATTTGTCAATTTCAAGTTTCAGGAAAGAGAAGATAGTTAATCAATCAAAGATTGAGCATCAGCATCTTTGCGGGAGGTTTGATGAGGTGATAGGTCTTAGCTGATTTAAGTTGTTCCGTTAGAGTCTGCATACGTAGAGCGCGCGCTCTATTTCTCTATTTTCTAATGTTCTCGCCTAAGATCGGACTTTCTCCTTGTGGTTTTCCTAGCCGCTCACACTTCCACACTTCACATTTTTCAGATTTCCAGTTGTCGTAATCTCTTACTCCCACATTTAAGATGTAATTCTTTTCTATTCATTTCTTTTACATCTCTTCAGTCAGAGTTTAAGTGACTAGCATTGCTATGACTTCACAGATTGAGGTTTTTAGGCTTCCTCCAATCCTTGCTTGTGAAGTGCATGCTCGTTAATTTCGCGAGCTTGCAGAAGTTTATGTTTGATTCGGATGCTGAATTCATAACTTATTTATTTTTTATCCCGTGTTTCTTTCTCTACAACGAGTCAATAAGATGTTTAAAACACTATTAAGGGGCATCTAGTATGAGGATTGGCTTCTTTGTTTGGGAGTATCCACCCGCTATTGTTGGCGGCTTAGGCACTTATGCAGAATACATAACGCGTGAATTCGTTTCCATGGGGAATGATGTAACAGTTTTCACACTCAACCCTGGAGAATTAAAAACCAGAGAAATCATAAAAGGCGTGGAGGTTCACAGACCTTTGATTGCTGATGCAAGCAATGTTTTCCCGATGTTTGTTATCGACGACCTGAAAAAATGGGGAACAAACATCAGGTTGTTCAACGATATCTTCATGTATAATGTGTTGAGTGCGGCGAAATTCATAAACAACATGCTGAAAAAAGAAGGGTGCGACTATGATGTTGTTTGCGTGCATGACTGGTTAAGCAGCATAGCTGGCATAATAGTGAAAAATGAAACGAAAGTTCCAGTTGCATTTCACGTTCACAGCACTGAATGGGGTAGGAGTGGGGGACAAGGTTCCGAGGTGGTTTCGTACCTTGAATGGGAAACAGCCCAAAAAGCGGACAAAGTGATGACTGTAAGCCATGCGATGCAGGAAGATTTGATAAGGCATGGGTGGCCAAAATCAAAAATAAGCGTTGTCTGGAATGGAGTGGACCCCGAACGTTATAACCCAAAGAATTGTGAGCCCGAGGAAGTAGAGAAGATTCGCGACAAGTATAGCATAGAACCAGAAGAAAAGATGCTTCTCTTTCTTGGAAGACTAACGTGGGTGAAAGGTGTTAGGAACCTAATTCAAGCGATGCCCACAGTTTTAGATGAATATCCGAATACAAAGCTAGTGATTCTGGGCAAAGGCGAACAGCAGAATGACCTAGTTGAAACTGCAAGGAGACTAGCAATAAACGATAGAGTTGCCTGCAGATTCGAATTTGTACCAGAAAAAGAACGTATTTTGCATTATGCAGCAGCAGATATTTGCATTTTCCCATCAATCTACGAACCATTCGGAATTGTAAGCCTGGAAGCCATGTCAATGGGTAAACCATTAATTATAGGAGCTCAAGGTGTGGTTGGCTTCAGAGAGCAGGTCATACCCTCAGGAGCAGACCAAAATGGTGTGCACGTAAATGGCGGAAATCCAGCCGACATTGCATGGGGCATAAAAGAAGTCTTGTGTGATTCTGATAGGGCCAGAAGATGGGGGGAGAAGAGTAGAAAACGAGTGTTGCAATACTTCACGTGGAGAAAAGCTGCAGAACAGACCTTAAAAATATACGAGACGCTTCAGCATCCACAAGAACTAGGCGAATATAGAGTAGTAGATCTGATGGATAAGTTGACAAGAAGATAAAAAGTAACTATGTATGTCAACTCCCACTTTCCAGTTTGATATGAGCAAATTTAAATGATGACAATTGGAATCAGGAAATAGTTTGCATCATAACTCCATGAAAGTCAACAAAGACATAGCTTACAGGGAAAAAAGAACTCTAACAAGTAGATCAAATCTGCCGTATTAAGTAGTTAACATCTGCACCCCCAAGGGGTGTGCGTGATCCTCCCCATTAATTAACTGGGATTCACGCCACCGCGCGAGAGCGCGTACCCTTAAGTTTCAAGTAAAATAATATTAAACTTATGAAGCCAAAATCAACATCAGGAGTCTATAGAATGTGCATGCCATTTCTCATGACTTAAAAACTACACAAGTTTGAAATTGCACTTTAGACTAGGCATTTCACCTTTCATCCTCGACAACCACTTATAGTTCCCTTGAATTGTACCTTTGTACGAATAAATTCAACGCCTCGACCTCGAACTTTTATGCTTCCATTAAAATACGTTATCGTGGTGAAAACATTTTAAGCAAGAGGGAAATGTAGTTCTTAAAGACACCAAGGATTTCAGAGACGAATATGCTTATGTGCTTCGCCACCGAATTAAGCAGAAAATTGCAGAGTTCAAAGTCGAGCTGACCATTCTGGTGAAGAACACCGGGTTCTTGAGGAATTTTGTAAGACCCTACAGTTTTTTGTAAGGCAATGTATATCCGTGGAGAAGCTTGAAAACAGCCGTTTTTCAGAAAAACAAAGCGATTTTTGGTGCGGCCGCCGGGATTTGAACCCGGGTCGTCGGCTCGGGAGGCCGAAGTCCTAGCCAGGCTAGACTACGACCGCATTAGACACTAGACTCTAGCAAAAAAGAGATAACTAACTTAAACTTTTATCCATTACTCTAAAGATGTGTAGGAGAGCAAAATGAAAACAGTTAAGCAGGGCACTTATTTTTGGCAGGGAAACGAAGCCTGTGCTGAAGGAGCGATAACCGCTGGCTGTCGTTTTTTCGCTGGATACCCCATAACACCCGCAAGTGAAATAGCTGAACACATGGCGAAACGACTGCCACAAGTTGGGGGAATAGCCACCCAAATGGAGGATGAGATGGCTTCTATAGGCGCGGTTGTAGGTGCAAGCTGGGCTGGAGCCAAAGCGATGACAGCCACTTCTGGACCAGGATTCAGCCTGATGCAAGAATTCATAGGGTATGCTTTCATGACCGAAACCCCATGTGTAATAGTTGACGTGCAAAGGGCTGGTCCAAGCACCGGACAAGCCACCAAAAGTGGACAAGGCGACGTTATGCAGTCCCGTTGGGGCACTCACGGAGACTATTCAGCCATAGTGATTTCGCCAAATTCTGTGCAGGAAATGTTTACACTAACGATTAGAGCGTTCAACCTAGCTGAAAAGTATCGCACACCTGTCATAGTTCTCGCAGATGGAACAATCGCCCACATGAGAGAACAAACTATAGTGCCACCGATCGAAAGCATAGAAACAATCAACCGTAGAAAGCCGAAGACTGAAGAAAAAGCCTTCTTCGGCCTAGAGGAAATTCCACCAATGCCAACTGTTGGTGAAGGATTTAATGTCGCTGTCACAGGGTCAACCCATAATGAACACGGCATTAGATTCACAGCCGACCCAACAGTCCATAGACGCCTTGTAGGAAGACTTAACAATAAAATCAAGAACCATGTTGATGAAATCGCGGATTTCGAAAGCTACAACATTGATGAATGCCAAATAGGTATAGTCTCTTACGGCTGCACATCACGAGCGATTCACGAAGCCGTTGAAAACGCAGAGAAAAGAGGAATCAAGACTGGTTACATAAGGTTGAAAACCCTCTGGCCATTTCCAGAAAGCATAATCAAAAAACTGGCGGAATCGGCTGAAAAGATAATCGTTCCAGAAATGAATCTAAGACAGATGTTTTATGAAGTGGAAAGAACCGCGAACGGCTTAGCAAAAATCATCCCGCTAAACAAGATCGGTGGTGGAGAACTAATCACGCCCGAGGAGCTACTAGTTAAAGTGGAGGATGGAGAAGAATGACTGAAACTTTCTCGATTCGGAAATATCTAAGGGACTTAAAGTTGCCATTCTGCCCAGGCTGCGGCATATTCACAGTTATGAACACTTTCCTGAGGGCCGTTCATGAACTAGGCCACAAAGACCTGAGCAAATTTGTTTTTTGCAGCGGTATAGGCTGCTCTTCATGGATTCCCTCGCCATATTTCATAGCAGACTCTATTCATACTCCCCACGGAAGAAGCATACCAGTTGCAACGGGCATAAAACTCCTCCGTCCAGACCTTAACACTGTCGTTTTCGGCGGGGACGGAGACATCGTCGGAATAGGTTTAAGCCACTTCATACATGCTGCAAGAAGAAACTTAGACGTCCTCGTCATAATGGTTAACAACATGGTTTACGGAATGACAGGTGGACAGGTCGCACCCACCACCCCTTTTGGGACAAGAACAACAACCACACCTTACGGAAGCTTTGAACAACCACTAGACGTTGCTAGACTAGCCGTCACAGCTGGAGCTTGCTATTCGGCACGTTGGACAACGGCACACCCGGATGAACTCAAAGACTCCATAAAAACGGCAATTAAAACGCAGGGCTTCAGATTCATTGAAGTTGTGAGTCAATGCCCGACAGCCTACGGAAGAAGAGTCGGGTTTAAAGATGTTGGAGAAATGCTAAAATGGCTTAAACAAGACTCGGTTCCAATCCAACAAGCAGAGCAAATGAGCGAAGAAGAATCAGCAAATAAAATCGCTGTAGGCGTTTTTGTTCAAAGAAAACGGCTAACACTTACTGAAACAATTTACAAGATAATCGAGGAGGCTCAAAGAAGTGCCAAATAAGGTTGAAATAAGGATAAGTGGACTTGGCGGACAAGGAGTGGTTTTAGCTGGGCAGATCCTAGGCAGAGCAGCAGTCTATGATGGAAAAAACGCTGCGCAGACACAGAGTTACGGCGCCGAAGCTAGAGGAACAACAGCCAAAAGTGAAGTAATAATCTCAGACGGTGAGATCAGCTTTCCAGCTATTAGAAAATGTGATGCATTAATCGTGATGAATCAGGAGGCAGCTGAGAAAAATGTAAAGGATCTGAAGGAGGATGGTATGCTCCTCATTGACAGTAGCAACGTAAAAAAAATACCAAAAACCAGTGCAAAAATCTTCAAAATCCCAGCCACCGAGACAGCGGAAATTTCTTTCGGTCAAAAAGTCTATGCAAACATGATAATGCTTGGAGCCTTAACAAAAATAATAAACATAATAAGTGAAGAATCCATGGAAAAGGCGATAAGAGACACCGTCCCGGGAAAGTCGGTAGCCGTTAATATCCAAGCATATAAAAGGGGAAAAAGCTTGTAGGATGAGATTCATCTTACCATGCGAATTCTTTGCAAATAAAATAACTGCAAAAATCGAGAACCTTCGTTGGTTATTAAATATGTTTCTTTTTCTGTAAACACAAGATAACCGCAGATGAGTAAATAATCAAGGTATTTCTTAGTCTGCGTATAATTCAAATTAGCGCTCTGCATTATTTGGGTTTTTCTTCTCCCCTTCCTCGAGTTCTTAACAGTCGCTAATATGTCGCTGATTATTGACACTCTATCTCTATACTTAAATGTGTGTGAAATCGGTAACGACTTTGATCTTAACATGATTCCATCTCCAAATATCGTGCTCTTTCTCCTTTGTTATATTATCATTGTTGAAACACTTACGTGTTTTTTCGGTAGACTTCGTTGAAAATAGAAGTGTGCGTGCTGGAAACTGCTGGAAACTGTTGAAACAAACATTCTCAGAATCGAAGCATTTTTATGTTATTTCAACTGAAACTATTGAAAGGAGTCAACAGTTTGTCCCAACGTGAGCTAGCACCGAGTGAAATACGACTTTTGCAAGAAGCTCTGAGCAGCGACTATGAAATATGCAACATACGTCTACGAGAAGGTGAATACCAATATGAACTTGCCAAAGCAATTGCATCCTTCCAACTCGAACTATGTTTTCCGGACATCAAAGACATAACAAAAAGACTATACGGCGAAGAAAAAACAAATGACGTCAAGTTTATCCGCAAAATTCAAACAATCCTAAAAAAAATGGAGAAAGGCAATGTTGTCAGGATCTTGCCAAAGAAGAACCCTTGGGAGTTACAAAGATATGCCCTCCCAAGTTTCAAGTTTCAAGATGTTAACAAAAATCTTGTATTTCTTGTGACCGACCAGCAAATAGAGCAAATGCAAAATCTGCTGCGCTCCACACTAAGCCAACAAGAAAAACCTACAGCTAGACCAAACAAAATTAAGACTAAGATTTCCATATTGATATTCATAGTAGTCGCATCATACACGACCATTTTATGGGATCTCATGCAACCCATTATTAACCCAATCATTTTCGTCCCTGCGTTTTCGTTTGCTGTTGCATGTTCTCTTATGCTAGGAAAAATACTCTCCCAAAAATAAGCATTATATGCATCTCACCTTAACGTTAAATAGTTCTGTGTACTAACAAAATAGACCGTGATCAACTTGAACAAAGCTATTTTGGCTTCATTTACAATCTTGTGTTTGTTATCCACAGTGTTTCTAATGGAGTGCAATTTATCTGTCAGGGCAAGTCAAAATGTCGTACTGGTTCCAGATGATTATGAAAGGATTCAATGGGCTATAGGTAATGCCAGTATGGGAGACACAATCTACGTTAGGGCAGGAACGTACTATGAAAATGTTATCGTCAACAAGGGCGTGTCTCTCGTTGGAGAAGACAGAGACTCAACAATTGTTGATGGCAATGGAACTGGAAACGTGATTTCTATAACGGCTGACAACGTAAGCGTCGAGGGCTTCACTATAAGTAAAAGCGGCACGCATCCATACGACAGCGGCATATTCGTAGACCGTTTTACCGGCAACAACATAATCCACAACACAATAACAAACAACAACTACGGAATTAGCCTCTACTATTCCAGTGATAACCTGATCTCAGACAACACAATAGCAGACAACAACGATGGAGTTAGCCTTTACTCTTCTATCAGCAACGAGATCTCAGACAACAAGATAACAGACAGTTATGATGGAATTATCCTCTACTATTCTGTAAGCAATGTGGTTTCACGCAACACAATAACAGAAAACGACTATGGAATCCTCCTTTTCGATTCCAGCAGCAACGACGTTTTCCAAAATAACTTCGCTGGCAACACTCAACAAACTTACAGCTATAATTCGATTAATGTATGGGATAATGGAAAGGAAGGCAACTATTGGAGCGACTATACTGGTGTAGATTTATACAGTGGTCCTTATCAGAATGAAACTGGCTGGGATGGAATAGGTGACAACCCTTACGAAAAAATCGAAGACGACAACCAAGACAATCATCCTCTAATGGGTATGTTTTCTAAATTCAAAGTCACCTTGGAAAGAGAAACGTACCATGTCACTACTATTTGCAATTCAACAATCTCTGAATTCAGATTTGAAATCGGACCAGAAACAGGGAACAAAATAATACGCTTCAATGTCACAGGCAAAGATGATACTGTTGGTTTCTGCAGAGTTGCGATTCCTACTGAGTTAATGAACTATCCATATATTGTACTGGTTGGTGGTGAGGAGATAAACGCAACTAAACTTGATGTTTCAAACGAAACATATGTTTATCTATATCTCAACTATCCCTATAACAGTCATACCATTGCAATAATTTCTTCCAAGACGCTCTACCTTTACAACAAACTACTCGACAAATACGTCGAGTTGAACGCCACGTATTATGACCTTTTGAACGACTATGGCGTTCTGTTAGGCAATTATCGGCAGCTTGAAGAAAGCTATGACGAATTGAACAGTTCTTATCAGGAGCACCTGTCGGATTACTCCAAAAACGTGCACAATATCCAAAATCTAATGTATATCTTTGCGGCTACAACAGCAATCTTCATAGTAACTACCATCTATCTATCGAAACACGCACACACAGGCAAGACTAAGGTTTTTGAACGTACTCAAAAAAAAGCGCATGCTCTAGCTTGCACACAACAATGAAACATACCCGCGTGCGGCGAAGAGGTGGGATTTTGATTTCAAACTGAGTTGTCCTTATCTAATAAGTTTATGCCAAATGGACTTGTCTAAGAGAACCCGCGTGAAAAGCACGCCACAGGGCGTCAGAGCACATATGCGTACTGGTCTTCTTTTCTCTCTAGGCATCCCTGCACGTCTGGATATGACTGTTTTTTCTTCTCAAGACTTTCCAAAGGTTTGACATTGCTGCGCAGATGTTAGGCTGAATTCTATTGCTTTCAGCTTTCTAATCTTAATGACTAAGTACCCAGAAGATGACTTAGAAATCTGTTTTTGATTTTCCAGATGAAAATCTGAAAAGCAGTAACCATTAAGACGAATAGAAACACTGGTAATAGTGCGACAACTTCTGGCACATGTGCGAGTCCAAGCGCGCTTACTATGAATTTGCTAGCTTCAAATATCAGACGAATAACTTGTGCGAAAAACAGTAACAGTGAGGACCAGGTATGGACCAACGTTACAGCTGACGTCAAAAAGAGAATTGATAAGACAAGGTAATAATTGCTTAATTTTGGTATGACTCTTTTTAGTGTTTCGAAAGCTTTCAAGTCGCCAACTCCTAAGTCGGCTTTGTTGTTAAATGCCTTGACAAAAATCTTGGCGTTCTGATAAGCCTCGTATGCAACTTCTGTTAGCATCAAGTTTATACAAATGACTAGCAAGGCAACACTTAGCACAAGACCATATTCAAAGACTTTCCAGATGAAAAACATGGAAACCAGGCCAGCGAGAAATATCATTAATGGCAAGGACCAGAGACTGTGAATAATTCTTCTGTGTTCTGGATATGGGTTGATGACGTTGAAAGATTTATTAAAAACATTAGCTGACAAGTTCCTCGGGAGACTGTTAATCTCATGATATTTTAACCGAAAAAGTATGGATAAAACCAAAGTTAAACAGCCCAATGCAAACAGTGTTAAAGATGAATAATAAAAAAGATAAGTTTCTGCCAATACTGTTACACCACATCTATCAAAAATAGATGTTGCTTAAATCCTTAGCGAAGAAAGGTTCTGTTAACTCTTAACTCTTAGGAGCGCGCGCTAGGCACATAATTTCATGCAATCACCAATCTCTTTAAATCTTGTCTGGGCGTAATCTAAAAACATGTCTAAGAAAATTACTTATGCTGATACAGGTGTTGACAGGGAATTAAGAGCGAAATCAAAAAGGGCTTTAAGGATTTTGAAAGAAACTTATAGATTTAGTCTTTATGGCAAGTTAGTTCAACTTCCTTTCGGAAACATTTTTCCAATTGGAAGAAACCGTTACTTGGACTTGGTTATTGAGGGAATTGGCACAAAAGTGCTTGTTGCGCAGTTAGCTGAAAAATACGACACTATAGGGATTGATGGTGTGGCCGTGGCTGTTAACGATGTTATAAGGTCTGGTGCAAAGCCTTTGGCGGTTGCAGATAATATTCACGCACATGTTTCAGATCCAGTTTTAGTTAAGCAATGGATGAAAGGTATAGTGAAAGGTGCAACTGAAGCGGAATGCATAGTGCCGAGCGGTGAAATCGGTGATGTCCCAGAGCTGATAAAGGGCCTGATGGAAGGCAAAGGCGTCGACATGGTTTTCGCAGGAATAGGCGAAGTTACTAGCGAAAAAACAATCTCTGGGGGAAACATAAAGCCAAGCAATGTCATCGTGGGCCTGCGAAGTTCCGGGCTTCACAGCAACGGCATATCTTTGGCAAGGAAAATTCTGTTTGAACAATGGGGTGGAAAATATAACCCCTATGATACCCCGGATGGATTAGACAGAGAAATAGTCTACGAAGTTTTGGAACCAACCAAAATACATGTTAAGCCTCTGCTCAGTGTTGCGGAACAGGTTAATGTGAAGGCAGCTGTGCACATAACTGGTGATGCATACTTGAAATTTGACCGTTTAACAAAGTTTTCAAAGAATATAGGTTTCGAATTCAATAATTTTAAACCGCAATCAATCTTTGAGTTGATCCAGAAAACCGCCTATGAACTTGGCGGCACAATAACAGATGAAGAGATGTTCAAAACCTTCAACATGGGATGGGGATTCGCAATAATAGTTGAAAAGACGGATAAAGACAAGGCAATAGACATTCTGGAAAAAACTGGAACACAAGCCGAAGAGATAGGTCACGTAACTGATTCTGAAGGAATCAACATTCTCTACGGAGATAGAAAAATCATTCTGAGATAGGTGTTTGCTTCATCAATGATAAAAGTGTTTAAATCCCTTGGAATTCAAACTTAGTCTATGAGATATCGTTTGAAAATTGAAGTCAGCTTGAAGCCGGGACACAGCGACCCTGAAGGCGAAACCACAGCACGTTTACTGAAGGAACTTGGCTATAAAGTTGAAAGAGTGGGCGTCAGCAAAGTTTATAGTTTGTCTCTTGAAGCTGAATCGCTGGAAGGGGTTGCGGCAGAAGCGGAGGAAATGTGTAAGAGACTTCTGGCAAATCCAACCAAGGACAATTATGCAATCGTGGTTGAGGAAGAAAAATGACAAGGCGTCTCTACATCAACAGAAGAACACCTTTTCCGCTTTTTGAGATAGACGTACTAGCGGCTACGGACAAGCAACTTCTCAAAATAAGCCGAGAAATGGGTATAGGCTTGAATTTGCAAGAAATTAGGGCTGTTCAAGAATACTTTAGGAAAAGAAGACGAAACCCAACAGATGTTGAGCTACAAACTATCGGACAGACCTGGTCTGAACACTGCTTCCATAAGACTTTTAAAGGCAAAATAAAATTTGATGGAAAAGAAATCGACAGCCTCTTCAAAACGTACATTTCAAAGGCTACAGAGGAAATTAATCCACGCTGGTGCTTTTCCGTTTTCGAAGACAACGCAGGCATAATCAATTTTGACAAAGACTACGGAATAGCAATCAAAGTCGAAACGCATAACCACCCATCCGCGATAGAGCCCTTTGGCGGTGCAGCCACGGGTACGGGCGGTGTAATCCGAGATATTTTAGGCGTTTGGGCAGACCCGATCGCATGCACAGATGTTTTGGGCTTCGGCCCACTCGATTATGATTACGAGAAGCTTCCACCGGGCATAAAACACCCGAAGTATGTTTACATGGGCGTTGTGGCTGGCATTGGAAGCTATGGCAACAACATGGGAATCCCAACGGTGAACGGAGCCATATACTTTGATGAAAGCTACGTTGGAAACGTCGTTGTCTACTGCGGATGTATAGGACTACTTCCTCTAAAAAAATTCAGGAGAAACGCCAAACCTGGCGATATTGTAGTTTTGGCCGGAGGCAAAACGGGCAGAGACGGCATCCACGGCGTCACATTTGCATCCGCTGAATTAACAGAAAAATCCGAAGAGATTTCAAGGCCAGCGGTTCAGATTGCGAATCCAATTGAGGAGGAGAAACTGAAGAGGGCGATAATTGAGGTTCGAGACTCGGAGCTTGCTTCAGCAATAACAGATTTAGGCGGTGGCGGCTTATCATCAGCCGTAGGTGAAACGGCGAAGAGATTCGATTGCGGCGCCGTTGTTGAGCTTGAAAAGGTTCCCTTAAAGTATCCGGGTTTGGCTCCTTGGGAAATTTATGTTTCCGAATCTCAGGAAAGAATGCTCTTGGCGGTACCCCAAATAAGTCTTAAGCGTGTTTTGGAGATTTTTGAGAAAGAAGATGTTGAAGCGACAGCTATTGGAAAATACACCGTAGACAAGGTTTTACGGATTCATCATCGAGGTGAAAAGGTCGCAGAGTTGGATATTCCGTTCCTTTTTGAACCGCCAAAATCCGTGAGAACCGCAGAGTACAAACCAGCGAACTTGGAGGAGCCTAGATTTGCAGAACCCGAAAATCTGACTAAAACACTTTTAGAGCTTTTAGCTTCACTCAACATTGCGAGTAAGGAAAGCGTGATACGCACATATGACCATGAGGTGAAAGGGAACACTGTGCTTAAACCGTTGCAAGGCGAGTATGGCGGTCCAAATGATGCGGCTATAATAAAGCCTTTGAAGAATTCTTGGAAGGGCATCGCGGTCTCTTGCGGAATGAACCCGAACTATGGAAAAATTGATGCTTATTGGATGGCTGCGTCAGCAATAGACGAAGCGATACGAAACAATGTGGCAGTGGGTGGAAGAAGGATAGCCCTACTTGACAATTTCACTTGGGGCAACCCGGAAAAACCGGAAAGACTGGGTAGTCTTGTGAATGCTTGTGGGGCATGCTACGATTTTGCAACAGCCTTCGGAACGCCATTCGTTTCTGGCAAAGATAGTCTCTACAACGAGTCACCACTCGGGCCGCTAACGCCGACGCTTTTAATCACAGCTTTGGGCGTGGTTCCAGACATCCGCTCAGCAGTTTCAATGGATGTTAAGGCTCCAAACGACTCAATCTACATAGTTGGGCAGACTTTTCACGAGTTAGGCGGCTCAGAATACTACAAGCTGAAGGGGTTTCTCGGGAGCACTGTGCCTAAAGTGCGACCTAAACAAGCCAGAAAAACGTTCGAAACCGTCACTAAAGCAATTGATTCAGGGTTGGTTAAGGCTTGTCATGATTTGTCTGAGGGTGGCTTAGCCATCGCCGCTGCGGAAATGGCCTTTGCTGGTGGATATGGAGTGAAATTGAATTTGCGGGAGGTTCCGCGGAAAGCCTTGAACCGCAACGACTTCGTTCTCTTCGCTGAATCGAACAGCTGCTTCTTCGTGGAAGTTTTGGAAAAGGCCAGAGAAGATTTTGAGGCTTTAATGAAGGGGAATGTGTATGCTGAGGTGGGTAGGGTTACGAAAACTCCGCGGCTATGCATTTATGGACTAGAGGGTGATGTTGTTGTGGATGCTTCGCTCAGCGACTTATTGGCGAGTTGGAAGCGAACCTTGAGCAGCGGGGTTTAGCCATGAAGCGTGAGGAAATAAATGTTTGCGTTTTGCGCGTGGGCGGGACAAACTGCGATGCAGAAACGAAACGCGCCTTTGATGAATTGGGTGTTCAAGCTGAAGTTGTGCATGTAAACGAGATGGTTAAACGTCGAAGCCTTTTGGAATACAACGCCCTAGTGTTTCCTGGAGGCTTCTCTTATGGGGATTATGTGCGTGCGGGAGCGATATGGGCGAAGTGGATACTCGCCAAATTAGGTAAAGAGCTGAAAGCTTTCGTTTATGAAAACCGTCCGGTTCTCGGCATCTGCAACGGCTTCCAAGTGCTTGTTGAGGCTGGCTTGCTTCCAGGCTTTGAAGGAATAAGCCCGTACCCAGAGGCAGCCTTAGCCACCAATTTTCCGCCTGGTTACAACTGCCGCTGGGTTTACATCAAACACGAAAACGATGTAAAATGCGTATTCACAAGGAAAATACCCAAGGGAAAGGTTCTGCGAATGCCAGTTGCGCACTCAGAAGGCAGACTCATATTCGCAAAAGAAAAAGAGAAGCAGTATTTAAAAAGGCTTTATGAGAATGACCAGCTGGTTTTCAGATACTGCAAGAAAAACGGTGTATATGCTGAAGGACGGTTTCCAACAAACCCGAACGGTTCTTTCCATGACATAGTGGGCGTATGCAATCGGGAAGGAACAATATTCGGCTTGATGCCGCATCCTGAAAGAGCCTTCTACTGGTGGCAGCAACCAGACTGGACTAGACGAGCGCGAATGCCACAATACGGTGATGGAAAACTAATCTTTGAAAGCCTAATCGAGTATTTAGTGAAGAAGTTCTAAGTCTTCAAGATGTGGAAGCCCTGTTCTCGCTCCCATTTTCATTATGCACCTCGAAGCAACAAAATTACTTATTCTCCCACATTCGTAAAGGCTTTTGCCGGATATTAAGCCGTAAAGGAAGCCCGCACAAAAGGCGTCGCCAGCACCAGTCGTGTCAACAACCTTCACTTTAAATGCCTCTATTAGATGTTTTTCTTTTCCATCCGTTATGTAGCAGCCTTTGCTGCCGAGTTTAACGGCAACTATTTTCACGCCTTTTCTGCACAGAATGTCTGCGCCTTTCTTATAGTCGGCTGTGCCTGTTAATAGCCCAAGTTCCTTCGCGTGTGGCATTAAAACAAACGTCTTTTTTATTATCGGCTCTAGAGTGGCTCCTTTTCTTGCATATAATTCTCCAGGGTCAAAGCTTATCTTGACATTTTTAGGAAGCGTTTTGATAAGGTTTTTCTGGGCTTGAAAGGATTTTTCCCCAATGAAAGATGTTAAGTGCAGAAATTTAGTTTTGAAGACGTATTCCTTGTTTGTTTCTTTAAATTCTATCGTGTCATTTACACCCGGGTCCACGTACAATGCCCTCTGGCCTTTTTCATCCACGAAACCCATTGCTGTTCCGCTTCTGCCACACTTTGCTACTGTTATGCCACTTGTATCTACACCTTCTCTGCGAAAATCCTTCAATAGCATTCTGCCCTCTCTATCGTCAGCCACTTTTCCAATAAAGCCCACTTTGCAGCCAAGCCTTGCCAAGCCCACTGTGGTGTTGGCTGCTGAGCCACCGCATGCCTCTTTAAAATCTGTTACGAAGCTTTCTTCCTCTGCAATGGCTATTTTGTTAACTTTAAAGAGTTTATCTACATTGAGGGCGCCGAATCCAACTACGTCAAAACGGGTCATGGAAACAGCTCGCGTAGATATATCTTGTAATCGCCCAGTTTTCCAGCGTAATTACCCGCTGAGATCTTTACTACGCCGTCAACGCTTAAGGCCGCTTCTATGCCGGCTTTCATGGCTTCTTTCACTGCTCGCGTTGAAACTCCGTTGATTACTATTTCCGGAATGTAGTTCACGTTTTCAGGCACTTGGGATGCATTGCCTAGTTTCTGTTTTAGAGATGGGCAGTACGGATGGTTTGTTGTCGGTCCTATCTGTGGGAAACGTGTTTCAGGTTTTGAACCAGCCGAGCAAACGTCAAAGGGAGTTATTACGCCATCGATCTGGCTTATGGCTTCTAGCGCTTTTTTCCCAGCATCCATCACCGCTTTCTTCGTTTCACACATGTACCAGAAGTTGCCGCCGGATATTCCTCGTGCATAGCCGATATAGCGTTCTATGAGAAAGTCAGGCACCATGATTGGAACAACAATCATGTTACGTCCATAAAGCTGTTCTTGCCACTCAAACCCGTCTCCACAATGCCCAACTCTTTCCATCATATCTATTTTTCCTTCAGGTCTTACAGATAAGGCATCAAAGATCGACGTGAAAGGCTTAACGAGAACGTCTTGACGAATCCGGTAAGCAAGCTCTTTTTCAAAACGCCTAACCAAATCCTCTAAAGGCTTTCCTTTATCTAACCCTTTCCAAAATTGTAAAACTACTCCTTTTCGCTTGTCGGGTGTTTCTTCTTCACTCAGCCATCTTTCAATTCCGCTGTCAACTCTGCCTATAACCCCTGACGGTGTTGCGGTCGCATCTTCGGCCGCCCTCTTTAACATTTCTTCGTCATCTGCAGTGACGATAACCCGGCAATAGAGACCGTCAAAAACTTCTGCATAGGTGTCTTCTATCCAAGCTTTCTTGATCATTTATCCCAGTCTCCCTATTGCTTCACCTCTAACTTTTTTTCTAAATTCGCTGCTTTCCTTTGCCAGAACCTCCATATTTTCGCTTGTTATTATTTTAACTTTAGGCAATTCTTTTGGATATAGCTCGAAGAGGCGCTCAAGCAAGACTGGACTAGCTAAGCTTTTCTTCAGTGCTTCACGGTTCCAGTCTTCCACTATGCTTATAGTTTCTTGTTTTCCCAATCTGCAGAAAACATCTGCAATTATTGATGTCACAATGCTGTTTTCAGATAAAACCGCTATTTCAGCGTTTCTTACGGCGTATTGGTTACCGTTAAACGAGACCGCTAACCCGTCGTTTTCTTTTACAAGTCTAAAGGCTTCCACGTCTGTTATGCTATCGCCAACATACATAACATCTGCTAAATCGACACCTACTCGTTCAGTTACATCCTTTACAGCATCAGCCTTTTCTCTACCGCCTATAGGGTTAACCTCGTGGAAGATTTTCCCAGACTCCATGTTTGCTATTTCTTTCCAAAAAATCTCGCCAAGCCGCTGGATTGTTTTTCGGTGTTTTTCTGAAAAGTCGTTTAGGGATTTTGCCTCTGAGGGGATTTCGATTACCGGCATCTGTGAGATTTCTTTTGCAAGCTCTTTCAATTTGTTTTTCTCTTCTTCTGTTATGCGATATTTGTCGATGCTGAGCCTTGTGCAATAAGTGTTCTCATATGGAAAGTTTAGGGTTTGGCATAGCGCTCTTATGTAGTGTTCGTAGCTCGTGCTAACGATAAAGGTGTGAGCGATATTTCTCGTATATTGTAACGTGTCCTTTACACATTGAATTAAAACGAGACTTTGAGCTGAAAACTCCCGCATTTTTCGGTCTGTTGCGCCATAAGTCTTTAGAAAGGGTATGATAAGCCTTAAAGTGTCGCCAGCCTTGTAGCCAGGCTTTTTTAAGATGTCTGCGAGTACATCATCGTATCTGCTTATTACAGTGAATAGCCTGTCTCCATTCGGAACGAAATGGGATGTTACTTCAAAGGCATTATCGTTTTTGGAGATTGGGCCTTCACAGTCTGAGATAAAAGCTTTTTTCACTGTTTACGCCGCCTTAACTCCTCCACGTGTCTTATGCTCCTTTCTATGTGCTGCTTTGATGCTATGTCTGTTCTATGCCACAATGCTGCGCCTTTTATGGCGTTTATGCCTTCCAAAGAAAATTCCCTTGCTCTTTCGACGCTGTCGCCTATACCCACCACGCATACGGCTCTGGATTTAAGAGCATAGGTTTCGCTGTCACGCAGCTCCATAGATGCTGGATAAACACGGATTCTTTCGCCATATTTTCTGCTCAGCTCGTAAGCATTTGTCAGGTCGACTGGCTTGCCTATTTCAATTTTATTTACAAGGTTTGGAAAAGTGCTCATGTATCCGCCGTAGTTTGGTGGAACCTTGTAGGTTACCACGGTTGCAGCCTTTTCCAATTCGACGTGTGTTAGGTTTCCCTCTAGGATTTTGAAGCAAACATCAACGAAATCGTCTTTTAATATCGGTAGGATGTTTTGTATTTCTGGGTCTCCCGGGCGGCTGTTGTTTTCAAGGATTTTTGGTCCTTCGCCTGTGTGGATGAAGGCTACGTAAAAGGGTATTCCCCTTAGGGCTTGGTCGTCCGCGACTTTCCATTTTTCAAAAATCTTACTGACGATTTCTATTTCTTTGGTTCTGTCCGCACTTGTCATGAAGGGTAACACTTCGCCAACGTTTTTGTAGGAGCCCATGCCGCCAGTGTTTGGTCCCTTGTCGGCGTCGAAGGCTCTCTTGTAGTCTCTCGTTTCTGGCTGAGGCACTAGGTGCTTGCCGTCGCAGAGGGCTTGGAAGCTGGATTCTTCTCCTTCAATTTTTTCTTCTATTATGACTGAGCCGTGTTGAAAGTCTGCCTGAAAATGTTCGAAGAGTTGCTGGCGGGTTGTGAAGTGGTCTCCCCATACGCCAACG
>Ga0224501_10001297_pt1 | contig 19454 bp, 12 predicted proteins | sample SF_Oct11_sed_USG_4_FD_169105 | JGI IMG/M metagenome (GOLD analysis project Ga0224501, IMG submission 169105) | Sediment microbial communities from San Francisco Bay, California, United States - SF_Oct11_sed_USGS_8_1 | ecosystem: Environmental > Aquatic > Marine > Sediment | place: USA...
GCATAAGGCCATCATTAAGGCAGCGGATACCATATCGGCGTACCTGAAGTGCCAGATGGAAGTCGATGCGGGCAACACGGATTTCTCCAAAGCCATTGAAGATGTAAAGAGAAAGCTCGATGCGATTGAATTAGCCGAAGTAAAATATTTTCTTGCGCTATTCTCTTCCAGTTATACGCTAACCCTGGATGAGCTTCTGGGATAGGTAAGTAATAAGACGGGTAAAACTTCCCGTGCCCAACTCCGACAGGAATAATTTGATAGTATTACCACATCAAATCATCGGGTATCTTGTGTTCGGCATACGGGTCATTAGCATCAGTTGTGTTTTGCTCTTCGGTAAATAAGACAACACGTTTTTCATTTCTCTGTTGAATCTTTTCGGCGATGGCTTTGGGGATCAGTTCGTATTGGCCTGTTATGCGCGCGATACCCAGTTTGCCTTCGACAATCTGTTTTTGCATTTCTTTATTGATATAAATACGTTTAACTTTTTTCTGGTGTTCAAAGTTGTAAGCAATTTCACAGCTTGCATCACGTTCGATGCGATTGGTTTGGATTAGCTGGTCGATTTCAGCAGAAATGGCCTTCTGCTTTGCCTGTTCCTGTTTTTTCTGGTTGAGTTCCCGATCGCGTCTGGCTTTGTCCTCAGCAGCCTTCTGTGCCTTGATTTTGGACTCGTCAATAAATTCTATCTTTTTGTTATTGCGTTGTTCCTTTTTCTTTTTATTCTTGTCCTGTTGTGCTTTCTGGACCTGTTGCTTACTGACCAGGCCAGCCTTGAGGAATTGTTCCTGGAAGGGGTTGCTCATTTTGTATGTCTCGTGGTGTCTTTTGTATATGTAAATAATAGTATTTTAAATCAGTTTGCTAACAGGCAGGTATTATATTGGGATGTTAATAGATGCCCTAACGCATTGCAGGGTGCCATAATCGAAAGCGCCTTCGAAGGCATCATAGATTGGTTTGAGCTTTCCGCCTTCATTGGCAAAATTCAAAAAAGCCTTTTGAATAACGATAATTTCATTTTCGCTCAAATCGACCACATGCTGTAATTCTAGCTGGCCCATTTCTATGCACTGCGATAAATGGTTATAGATGGTGGTAACCTGAAGCTTGCGGTGTGCGGCAATTTCATCAGCCTTCATGCCGGCACGGAATAGTTGCAGGGTTTCATCGACTGTCTCACTACTGGATTTGGGGTTAGCAGAGGTGTTGATATGATCGTTGATGACGGCTAAAAACTGCTCTGCATAGGCCTCGAGTTTTTTCTCGCCGACGCCACTCAATTTTGAAAACTGATCACGTGTCTGTGGCTGGCGTTCAACCATTTCCATCAGGGTAGCATCGTGAAAGATAACATAAGGCGGCACATCGGCTTCATTGGCCAGTGATTTTCTGCAGATACGCAGTGCCTCCCATAATGCGCTATCGCCGGCTTTAACCGTGTTGTAAGCCTTGCGTCCACGTTGTGTCGATTTCGCCTGTTTGGTTTCCTTGCGTAAATATAGAGATTGTTCACCGCGTAAAACTGGGCGGCATTCTTCAGTTAAACGTAAATTGCCATGACCTTCGATATCAACCGACAATAAATTCCTGGCGATGAGCTGGCGAAAGATGCTGCTCCATTGTTTTTTATCCAGCTCTTTGCCGATACCATAGACACTGATCTGGTCGTGGCCGAACTGTCTGATACGATCCATGTCTTTACCTAGCAGTACATCGATCAGGTAAGCCACGCCAAAACGCTGGTTGGTTTTATATACGCAGGATAGAGCCTTTTGTGCAACCACGGTGGCATCCCAGGTTTCAACCGGCGTTAGACAGGTGTCGCAGTTGCCGCAGGGTTCTTCCAGGTGATCGTCGAAATATTTTAAAAGCGCCTGTCGTCGACAGCTGGTGATCTCGGTAAAACCGAGCATGGATTGCAGTTTGTGATGCTCGACCCTTTTGTGCGCCTCATCGGCCTCTGAGGTTTCCATCATCTGTTTCAGCATAATGACATCCTGTAGGCCATACATCATCCACGCTGTTGATGGTAGGCCATCACGACCGGCACGACCGGTCTCCTGATAGTAGGCCTCGATGCTCTTGGGTAAGTTCAGATGCGCAACAAAACGCACATCGGGTTTGTCGATACCCATGCCGAAAGCGATGGTGGCGACAATGATAAGGCCATCTTCAGTCAGGAAACGGTGCTGATGCTGTTGTCGAATCTGTGCCGATAAACCTGCATGGTAGGGTAGTGCGGATAAACCTTTTGAGTTTAACCATTCGGCAGTTTGTTCAACTTTTTTGCGCGACATGCAATAAACAATACCCGCATCTTTTTCATGTTCGTTGAGAATAAAACGCAATAATTCATCTCTGGCATTACCCTGATTTTGTGTAATGCGGTAACAGATGTTGGGGCGATCAAAGCTGGAAACAAACAACTCGGCATTTTCCAACGCCAGGCGTTGAATAATTTCCTTGCGCGTTGGTTTGTCAGCCGTTGCAGTTAGAGCAATGCGCGGGATATGTGGAAAATGTTCATGCAGTACCGATAGCTGGATGTATTCCGGTCGAAAGTCATGGCCCCATTGGGAAACGCAGTGTGCCTCGTCAATGGCAAACAGTGCAATGGGTGCTCGCTCTAGCAGGTTTAGAAAGCGGCTGGTCATCAAGCGCTCGGGTGCGACATAAAGCATGTCGAGTTCACCTAGCAGTAATTGCTGCTCTATATTGCTGGCGGTCACTTCATCAAGTGTTGAGTTTAGAAAGGCAGCATTGACCCCGAGTTGTTGCAGGGCAGCTACCTGGTCCTGCATTAAAGCAATTAGTGGTGAGATGATAATACCGACGCCTTCTCGGGCTATGGCTGGAATCTGGTAACATAGTGATTTGCCGCCGCCGGTGGGCATAAGTACGACGGCATCTTTTCCAGAGATAACCTGGTCGATAATATCCCGCTGGTGCTGTCTGAATTCTGAATAGCCGAAGGTGCTATTCAGAATCTGGAGTGCTTTATCTGTCACGCTTTTTACTGTGTGGTGCTATCGAATTAATCTTTTGAGTAGAAGAGTCCAGGAATCCAGCTTTTTTTGATTTCACGGGTTTTTTCGTGATTGATTTCATTTTCATCGATGAAGGTAAAAATATTCCAGCCAATGCGTATGTTGTCTTTGTGGTGCAGTTGTTTTTTATCTATTTTTTCTTCATTGATATATGAGCCATTGGTGCTGCCAAGGTCCTCGAGAAAATAAATGGTCACGCCTTCATTGTTTACGTCACAGGTAATCTGGGCGTGACTGGTGCTCACTTCCAGGTCATCTATTTGTACCTGATTGTCAGCAGATCGACCAAATGTCAGGACAGATTTAATAATGAATTTGTTGGCGACAACGCCTTCTACCGTTTGTATGATGGATGCCACTTTTCGATGCCTCTAAAACAATACTTTCTGTGCCTGATAAATAAATCCGGGCTGGCTAGTATGACATAGCCATCTGTTTTAAAGTGAGCACTTTTTCGTGATTGAGATATGAAGATGGCTGTAACAGAAGAATCAAACCGTGTTTTGGCGCAACAGCTGGGCGATTGCCTGAAAGCAAGGGGGGTGAAGCTGGCAACAGCAGAGTCCTGTAGCGGTGGCTGGATCGCAAAGACGATTACCGATTTACCGGGTAGTTCAGCCTGGTTTGAGGGGGGTATTGTCTGTTACAGCAATGAATCGAAACATGATCTGCTGGGCGTATCTGCGGCGACAATTAATGAATTTGGTGCGGTCAGCGGTGAAACGGTGCTCGAGATGACCGATGGTGCCTTTGAGCGCACAGCGGCGGGTGTGGTGGTGAGTGTCAGTGGCGTTGCCGGGCCTGATGGTGGTAGCGATGATAAACCAGTAGGTACGGTCTGGTTGAGCTGGGGTAAGCGCGATAAAAGCTCCTATGCGAATGAATTTCACTTTGAAGGTGACCGTGAGGCGGTGCGCCTGCAAGCCGTGGAAGCTGCTTTGAATGCAGTGATGGACATAATGCATTGCATGTAAATGGATTCAGAAACGACATTAGCCAAAAATAAACGTATCTTTCTAGCGCTGTGGCCGGATGAAAATACGCGCCAGCAACTGGTCGAGGCCCAGAAAAAGATAAAGTCTGATCCGAAATTACGCGCAGCAATGCAATCGGCCAGACTGGTGCAGCCGGATAATCTGCACATGACGCTGCATTTTATCGGCTCGGTGCCAGAGGAAGTGGTGCAGTCATTGCAGACCTGCCTGGATGCGGTGCATAGCCAGTCATTCAGCCTGTCGGTAAAAACGGCAGGTTGTTTTCCCAAACCCAGGGTGTTCTGGCTGGGCCTGAAAAGCATTCCTCCTGAACTGAATGAACTTGAGCAGATCGCTGCCAGTTGTGTTGAGCAGTGTGTTGAAGGTTACCGGCGTATCCCATACAGGCCACACATCAGCCTGTTTAGAAAAGTAAAAATCCTGCAGGATCTCGCCGATGTCACTGAAATTCGCTGGCAAGTTGATAGTTTTGCGCTGGTGGAGTCTAAAACCTATGCCGAGGGTGTTCAGTATCACGTGCTCAGGAAGTGGTCACTTACCGAGTAGCTGCTCCATTTCTTTTTCTCGGGCAGGGTAAACAAAAACCGCGTGCAGTGGAAAGAGCTCGTTCAGCTTGTCGACATACTGACGCTCGGATTTCTCAACAATAACAATCACTTTGCTACTGGGTGAGTATTTTTGCAGGGTTGAGAGCAGTACATCGAGATTGCTGATATTCACACCTGCGTAGTTGTTGCCATAACCATAAAAAAATTCACAGACGATGAAGTCGGGCTGCTGTTTTTTGAGCAGGCCAATGGCCTTGCGAATCGAGTGGACGCGGTTTTCTGTAATACCGAGCCTTTGATAAAGCGAACCAAAATTGGGATGCATGTTGGATTCAATGATAGAGAGCAGGCTGGGCATACGGGTTGGGTCAAATTATTCTAGGGGATTATCTGGGGTATTAGTTTAATACAGGATCGTGCAGGTGGGCGATTACGTTTATGGTATTGCTGATAATGTCTGTAGGAAAAATTAAATCTGGATAAAAGGTAGGCTGCAGGCTAGGCCATCTGTGGCATCTGTGTGATAATTCCGAAGCTAGAACATGTTGAACCACAATGAATATTCGGGAGTAAATAATGGACGAAAATCGTAAAAAGGCCCTTGCAGCGGCTTTATCGCAAATTGAACGTCAATTCGGCAAAGGATCTGTCATGCGTCTGGGTGATGAAGGCGCGCTTCCGGGTATCGATGCCGTTTCTACTGGCTCACTGGGGCTGGATATCGCTCTGGGTATTGGTGGTTTGCCCAGGGGCCGTGTTGTTGAGATTTATGGCCCTGAATCATCGGGTAAGACAACATTAACGCTGCATGCCATTGCAGAAATGCAAAAAATCGGTGGTACCGCCGCTTTCGTTGATGCCGAGCACGCGCTGGATCCAGTATATGCGGGCAAACTGGGTGTGAACATTGATGAGTTGCTGGTTTCCCAGCCGGATACCGGTGAGCAGGCACTGGAAATCACCGATATGCTGGTGCGTTCGGGTGCGGTGGATATCGTGGTGGTTGACTCGGTGGCGGCGTTGACCCCTAAAGCTGAAATCGAAGGCGATATGGGTGATTCACATATGGGACTGCAGGCGCGCCTGATGTCACAGGCCCTGCGTAAGCTCACCGCCAATATCAAGCGTTCCAACACGCTGGTGATCTTTATTAACCAGATTCGTATGAAGATTGGCGTTATGTTCGGTAGCCCCGAGACCACTACCGGCGGTAATGCGCTGAAATTTTACTCTTCCGTGCGTCTGGATATCCGCCGTACCGGCGCGATCAAAAATGGTGAAGAGGTGGTGGGCAACGAAACCAAGGTCAAGGTTGTGAAGAACAAGGTAGCGCCGCCGTTTAAACAGGCCAATTTTGAGATTCTCTATGGCGAAGGTATTTCACGTGAAGGCGAGCTGATTAGTATGGGTGTAGATAATAATATTATCGATAAAGCCGGTGCCTGGTATAGCTATAACGGCGACCGTATTGGTCAGGGTAAGGAGAAAGTGCGTGAGTTTCTCAAGCAGAATCCTGAGATTGCCAACGATATTGAACAGAAATTGCGCGAGATGCTGATTCCAAAACCCAAGGCAAAGTCAGCCGATGATGTCGATGTAGCTGAGCCTGTGGCAGAAGAGGGTTAATTTAGTCGAGAGTTTTTACCGTGGCGGCCAGTGCCAAACAGCTTGCGGTTAGACTGCTTGCCAGACGTGAGCACTCAGTTGAGGAGTTGCGCCAGAAGCTGGTAAGGCGTGAATTTGATAGTGACGAAATTGCCAGTGCCCTGCTTGAGTTACAGCAGGGTGACTGGCAGTCTGATGAGCGTTTCACCGAGGCCTATGTCAGGGCACGCCGATTGAAGGGATACGGGCAGTTACGTATTGCTGCTGAACTTCGGGAACGTGGTGTCAGTGAGCAGATTGCTGATCGATATTTGTACACCGATACGGCTATCTGGCTGGAAACGCTGGAACAGGAGTACCAGAAAAAATACCATGGCATCAGATATGAAGATTATCAGGAGAAGGCCAGGCGCATGCGATTTCTACAGTATCGTGGCTTTTCGATAGACCAGATCAATGAAGTTATTGGTTAGAATAAAATAAATTAAAACAATAAGATAAATAATTTTATTAAAGCGAAATATTACATGACGTCCAGCGCCGAACTCCGCCAGCAATTCCTTGAATTCTTCAAAAATAAAGGCCACGAAGTGGTGCCGAGCAGCTCGCTGGTGCCGGGCAATGACCCTACGTTGTTATTTACCAATGCCGGTATGGTTCAGTTCAAGGATGTCTTTCTCGGTCGCGATAAACGCCCTTATACACGCGCGACTTCCAGCCAGCGTTGTGTTCGTGCCGGGGGGAAGCACAACGATCTGGAAAACGTCGGTTATACCGCACGACACCACACCTTTTTCGAGATGCTGGGTAACTTCAGCTTTGGCGATTATTTCAAACGAGATGCGATTAGCTATGCCTGGGAGTTTCTTACCAAGGTGGTTGGTCTGCCTGAAGAGCGTCTCTGGGTGACAGTGTATGCCGAAGATGATGAGGCCGCCGATATTTGGTTGAAGGAAGTGGGTGTTAGTTCAGAGCGTTTCAGTCGTATTGGTGACAAGAAAGGTGGTCGCCAGTACGAGAGCGACAATTTCTGGTCGATGGGTGATACCGGTCCCTGTGGCCCCTGTACCGAAATTTTTTATGATCATGGTGAAGATATCTGGGGTGGTCCTCCAGGGTCGCCAGAAGAAGACGGTGATCGTTATATCGAAATCTGGAACCTCGTATTTATGCAGTACAACCGCACCAGTGATGGTGAAATGCATAATCTACCTGCGCCTTCTGTCGATACCGGCATGGGGCTGGAGCGACTGGCTGCGATACTGCAGGGGGTGCACAACAACTACGACATTGACCTGTTCCAGCACCTGATCAAGGCCGCAGCGAAAGCGACCAAGACAGACGATCTGTCTAGCAAATCACTGCGTGTCATCGCTGACCATATTCGTTCCTGTGCATTTTTGATTGTTGATGGTGTGACCCCGTCAAATGAAGGCCGCGGTTATGTGCTGCGTCGTATCATTCGCCGTGCTGCGCGTCATGGTCACAAGCTGGGTATGGCCGACCCGTTTTTCCATAAGCTGGTTGCGCCACTGGTTGAGCAGATGGGTGCGGCCTATCCCGAGCTGGTATCAGGGCAGTCAAACGTGGAGCGTGTACTCAAGCTCGAAGAAGAACGTTTTGCTGAAACGCTGGATCAGGGTATGCGTATTCTTGAAGAGGCGATCAGTAAACTGGAGGGTAAAACTATTCCCGGCGAGACCGCTTTCAAACTATACGATACGTATGGATTTCCGATTGACCTGACGGCAGATATTGCCCGTGAACGAGACCTGGCGGTTGACCATGCTGGTTTTGAGGTCGCGATGGATAAACAACGTGACCGTGCACGTACCGCCAGCCAGTTTGGTGTTGATTATAATCGGAATATCGAGGTCAACACCGAGAGTGCTTTTACTGGTTATGATCATGTTGATGGGTTATGTAAAATCAAAGAGTTATTTGTTGAATCTGAATCAGTTTATAACATTGATGCGGAGCAGCGGGCGATCATTGTTCTCGATGAAACGCCGTTCTATGCAGAGTCCGGTGGTCAGGTAGGTGACAGAGGCGTGCTCTCAACGGCATCAGCCAGCTTTGCCGTGCAGGACACCCAGAAACAGGGTAATAGTATCCTGCATCTTGGCGTGCTTGAGTCGGGAACGCTTTCTATTGGTGACACGGTGCAGGCTTCGATTGATAAAGATAATCGTGATGAGATTCGTTGTAACCACTCGGCGACTCATTTGTTACATGCCGCCCTGCGTGAGGTGTTGGGTGACCATGTGCAGCAGAAAGGCTCACTGGTCGATGCGCAACGTCTACGTTTTGACTTCTCGCATTTTGAGCCGATCAAGGCCGATCAGTTACGCCAGATTGAGCGCAGGGTGAATCAGCAGATTCGTCATAACTCCCAGGCTGAAATTAAAGAAATGCCGATTGACGAAGCGAAAAAATCCGGTGCCATGGCCCTGTTTGGTGAAAAATACGATGATGTCGTGCGTGTGGTGGCCATGGGTGATGATTCTGGCGGGCGATTTTCGACCGAGCTGTGTGGTGGCACGCACGTGAATCGTGTTGGTGATATTGGTTTTTTCAAAATCACGGCTGAAAGTGGTATTGCCTCGGGTGTTCGTCGTATTGAGGCAGTGACCGGTGCTGGGGCACTGGCCTGGGTTGAGGAGCGCGAGGCGCAGCTCGACAGCATTGCAGAGCAACTGAAAATTAGCCGTGATGAAGTTACCAGCAAGGTAGAGCAGATAGCGGCACGTGTGCGTGAGCAGGAAAAACAGCTGGCGCAGCTGAAAGGTAAGCTGGCCTCGCAGGCAGGTAGTGACCTGTCAGCTCAGGCCGAAGAGATCAATGGCGTGAAGATACTCGTCGTTCAGCTTGAAGGCGCCGATAGCAAGACACTTCGCGATACTTTAGATCAGCTGAAAAACAAGCTCGGACCCTCGGCTATTTTGCTCGCTAGTGAAGAGGGTGGCAAAGTGCGCCTGATCGCAGGCGTCAGTAAAGATCAGACATCCACAATTAAGGCCGGTGACCTGGTCAATATTGCTGCTGCCGAGGTGGGCGGTAAGGGTGGCGGCAGACCTGATATGGCTCAGGCGGGTGGTGATATGCCGGAGAATATTCCGCAGGCACTCGCTGCTGCGAAAGCCTGGCTTAAAACTAATTTGTAGGCGCTGGTTGTCTTTATTACTAAACGCTTATATACTTTCACACCTTTTTGGAACCTCATTAAGTTCTCATATTGAGATAGCATTTTTATGGCCTTGATTGTACAAAAATATGGCGGCACTTCCGTTGGCTCTGTCGAGAAAATCGGCAAAGTGGCTGACAAGGTCTGTGCATTGGCCAAAGAGGGCAATCAGGTTGTTGTGACAGTTTCTGCGATGAGTGGTGAAACCAATCGTCTGATTGCGCTTGCAAATGAGATGAGCGAGAAGCCCCATAACCGCGAACTGGATGTGATTATTTCAACGGGTGAGCAGGTTACAATTGGTCTGCTGACGATGGCGCTATTAGATCGAGGTTGTGAGGCACGTTCTTATACCGGTACACAAATCAAAATGCTGACCGATAGTGCCCATGGCAAGGCCAGAATTCGTGAGGTTCAGTGCGAAGCCATGCGTGCCGACCTTGAAGCCGGTAAAGTGGTGGTGGTGGCAGGCTTTCAGGGTGTTGATGAGCACGGCAGTATTACGACATTAGGTCGCGGCGGCTCAGACACCACTGCAGTAGCAATAGCGGCGGCATTAAAGGCCGATGAGTGCCAGATTTATACAGACGTGGATGGGGTTTATACAACCGATCCGCGTGTAGAGCCAAAGGCTCGAAAACTTGATTACATTACTTTTGAAGAAATGCTGGAAATGGCCAGCTTGGGTTCAAAGGTGCTGCAAATACGTTCTGTTGAATTTGCAGGCAAATATAATGTCCCATTAAGAGTACTCTCATCTTTTGAAGAAGGAAGTGGTACTTTAATTGCGCTGGAGGATGATGACGTGGAGCAAGCGTTAATTTCAGGTATTGCGTTCAATCGTGATGAAGCTCAGTTGACCATGGCCGGTGTGCCAGATCAGCCTGGAGTGGCATCAAAGATTTTGGGACCAATTACACAGGCCAATATCGAAATCGACATGATCGTGCAGAATATTGGTGCGGATGGCTGTACTGATTTTACCTTTACAGTCCATCGTAATGACTATAAATCTGCGCTTGAACTACTTAAAAAGGCCTCATCTGATCTGGGTGCAAAAAATGTTATTGGTGACGACAAGATCGTCAAAATCTCATTAGTGGGTGTTGGCATGCGCTCTCATGCTGGTATCGCAAACACCATGTTCCAGACTTTGGCTAATGAGAACATTAATATTCGCATGATTTCGACATCAGAAATCAAGATTTCTGTGGTTGTCGACCAGAAATATCTGGAGCTGGGTGTTCGTAGTTTACACGAAGCATTTGGACTCGATAGTGACGGGCAACTAAACGGGGTTGTGGGATAATACGTAGACCGATACGCTGCCCCGGCGTATCAAGCAGGTCAATAGGGGAGTGGGTAAATGGCTTATTCAAGAGAACATTCGCGCTGTTTTCAAGTTATTTGCCCTGTAATACATACAGCATGGAGAAAGGAAATGTTGATATTGACTAGACGCGTTGGTGAAACGCTGATGATTGGTGATGATGTAACAGTAACTGTTCTGGGTGTTAAGGGTAATCAGGTTCGTATAGGAATCAATGCACCTAAAGATGTTTCAGTACACCGTGAAGAAATTTACGAGCGTATTAAAGCTGAGCAGGGTGGACAGCCTGGAAATGAAAATATTGGTAATGTATAGCTGAATAAAAGCTTTACCTGATAACCGAACACGGGTATCCTTCGCACGGTTGAAAAAACTGTCAGAAATTACTCGTTTCGGTTTTTTATTTGCAAGACGAATTCGAGCATCGTGCATAAGTGCGGCGTATATTAATACGTAAAATTTCGAGTTTAAATAATTATTGAATTACCTGGAGAGCTGGCCGAGTGGCTGAAGGCGCACCCCTGCTAAGGGTGTATAGGGGAAACTCTATCGAGGGTTCGAATCCCTCGCTCTCCGCCATATTTTTTGAGTGGCGAATCCATTCAAGAATTAAAGTTGAATAATTATCGTATATCGGCATTATTCATTGACGTGGGATATCGAAAAACCGATAATTCGCGCTCCGCAGAATTATGCGCCTGTAGCTCAGCTGGATAGAGTACTCGGCTACGAACCGAGCGGTCGGAGGTTCGAATCCTTCCAGGCGCGCCATACATAAAAAAGCCCCAAAATGGGGCTTTTTTATTGCTTATTATCTGCAATTTTCTAAGTTTCTTTGTCTTTTTTATGTTTTGCATAAAATCTAATTTATACTTAATTTTCAATTAGTTATGTATTTATTGGGTATTTTCCCTATAAATAGAATGACATAGAGCTAAAATGCAGTTAAATTTACCTCGATATTTAGCCGTTTAGGCTGTATATCGTTACGAAAATCAATAAAATACGGTCTTCTTTCCTGAGTTTGGGTGTCCTAGATATCCAAATGTAGATTGATGCTGAAATATTAAAAACAAGGATTACATCGGATAGCTGTTCCTATGTGTGTGTCAAATTGTAAGAATAATAAGATCATTAAGGGTGGAAACTGCTCGTCGATACGTGCAATTGTACACTGTCTTTTTTTTGCGTTGATGATTATTGGAGAACCGTCGTCAGCTGCGCCATTAGCCGATTCCGTTAAATCAGATTCTACCAATCTGCAAAATCCAGGTGATACCAAGTCAAAACTTGATGAGCTTATTCACCGAGATATCAATACTATTTTAGATGTGCCGCCAGTCTATCAGCGTCCTTTGGGTGTGGATGCAGGCGCTCGTTTGCATGTGAAGAAATTTGTTGTTACAGGTGTAACAGACTGGCCGGAATACAATATTACGCAAAATCGTATCGATGCTTTAGTAGAAAAGCTCAGGCTAGAAATGCAGACCATTGATGTTATGAATGAGTTTGGTTTGACCAAGGAGGATATGGAGGCAGCCGGAAAAAAACTTCAGGATTCACTTTATCTAGACGATGAGAAAGCGGCTGCTGAGTATGCGCAGTTTTTGAATCAGCTTCGCAAGAATAAAAAATATCGAGAAGAGATGAGTATCGGTCAGTTGCAGGATGTGGCTAACCAGGTTACTGACATGTATCGTAAAGCCGGTTTTGTTATTGCGCAGGCTTATGTGCCAGAACAGAAAGTTGAAGATGGCGTCGTTACTATACATGTGCAGGAAGGTGTGCTGGGTAAGGTTAAAGTTGAAGGTAATGAACAATATTCAACAGGAATCATTCAGGATATTTTTCGTGATCTTGAGGGTAAAAGCATAATTAAGCAGCCACTTGAGAATGCGCTTTTCTCCTTGAGTGATTTCCCCGGGTTGGTGGCCTATGGTGTGCTGCAGCCGGGTGACCATACAGGTGAAACAAATCTGCTGGTTAAGGTTCAGGAAGAGGACCCTCGTGAGTACACAGTGCGTATAGATAACTATGGTACTGAATCAACAGGTCAAAACAGGGCTACGTTTAGTTACACTGAAAATAATTTATTTGGTAATGCAGATAGTTTTGAACTTGGTTTGTTGCAAACATTTTCCCCAGCAAATAATTTATATGGCGGAGTTAAGTATAAAACGCCTGTAGGCAGCAACAGCACATTGATGGGGATTGGTATATCAACTAACTCTTATGAAGTAGGTAGTTTGGGAAATATAACAGTTGATATTAGTGGTGAGGTGACAACACTGAATCTATTCGTTAGTCATCAGTTTGTACGCAGTCGAAGCAGCAATATATACGGCAAAGCTGAGTTGATGAATAAAACAGCAGAAACCTTATTTGCTGATACACCAGTAAGCGAGGATGTTGTTAGTGCGATCATTCTCGAAACTGGCTTTGATGTGCTCGATAAAAAATACAAGGGTATTAATCAGGGAACATTTAAGTATACGCAGGGGCTTGAGGATTTTATGGGCTCTCTGAGTAAAGATAATCCAGGTAAGCCCAGTAGGCCGGGATCAAACAGCGACTACAGCAAATTTAACTGGAATCTAGCTCGACTACAGCTTATTGATAAGTATCAAAATGTTCTGGTTCGATTTTCAGGTCAGTACTCTGCAGACTTATTAGTGCCTGTGGAACAGTCGGGGCTGGGTGGTCCTAATAATGTTCGTGCTTTTCAGCCATCTGCTGTGTTAAGAGATAGTAGTGTATTTGTATCCGTAGACTGGAACTTTAATGCGCCTTTTTTCTATGAGGCAAAGGCATTTGAGGGCTGGAAGTGGGGCGAGATCCTGCAGTTGTCAGTGTTCGCGGATTATACCAAAGGTACGCTTAATCAGCCTCCAGCAGGAGAGCTTGAAACAATATCAATGTCAGGATTTGGTGTAGCTGCCCAAATGTTACTACCTGGCAAGATGCAGTTAAGACTTGATATCGGTAAACCTGTTTCATATACAGAAGGTGCTGATATTGTTGATGATGTTCAGTATTACCTGACCTTTAGTTATACAGGGTAAGGGAAAGGGTCGGCTTTATGCATAATTTAATAACGGAAAATAGAAGGGAAGTGTCTAGAGTGTTGAGATCAATTGCCCATAACCAAACATCACAATCAGGAAAATTCAGACTTTCTGGACTCAAGACTGCGCTTCTATTAACTGTTTTAACTGCGACATCATCAGCCGTGGCGGCACCGCAGGGTGGTGAGATTGTTGCTGGTCAGGGTAGTATCACTGCCCCATCTTCGTCAATGACACAAATTCAGCAGCTCAGCAATAATATGGTTGTTGACTGGAGCAGCTTTGATGTTGCTGTAAATGAGCGGGTCCAGTTTACCCAGCCTTCGTCTACATCGGCTGCCCTTAACCGAATTAATGGTACAACACCGTCACAAATTTTCGGTTCTATTGATGCCAATGGTCTCATTTTTTTAATGAACCAGAACGGCGTTATTTTTGGAGAGAGCGCACGAATTAATGTAGGTGGCCTCGTTGTAACTGACCTTGATGTGAATAGTGATCGATTTATGTCGGGTGATTACCAGCTTGAGTCGCTGGGCATGCTCAATGGCTCAATTGTCAATCGAGGTATTATCTCGGCTTCCACAGGCGGGGTCTCACTGGTAAGTGATACAGGCGTTATTAATGAAGGCCAGATTCTGGCTACTGCGGGCAACATTAACCTGGCAGTAGCGAACACTGCAACGCTCGATTTTGATGGTGATGGACTTCTGCAGTTCAATGTTAGTGGCGATGTTATTGAAAATGCACAGTCACTGGATGCGGCAATTTCAAATAGTGGTGAAATTATGGCTACAGGAGGCGATGTCTTAATTAGTGGCCAGGTTGCCCGTGGTGTATTTACTAATGTTGTAAACAATTCTGGCGTTATTAAAGCAACACGCGTGCTCAATGAAGGTGGTGTTGTCATGCTTACCGGTTCTGCCAGTAATATTAATAATAGTGGCACACTGGATGTTTCTGGTAATGAAGCAGGTGATGTCATCGTTAATGCAGAAAATATCACGCATACAGGCCTGATAGATGCGTCTGCCAATAATGGTAATGCTGGCAATATTACGCTCCAGTCTTCAGCGGATACTTTTTTGCAGGGGCAGTCAGTAATTGCTGCACAGGCTGATAACGGCACTGGCGGTACAGTTAATGTGTTAGGTAACCGTGTCGGTTTGTTTGATCAGTCATCTATAAATGTCTCAGGTGTCACTGGTGGTGGCGTGGTCTTAATTGGTGGTGATTATCAGGGTTCAAACACGGCTATCCAGAATGCATCACAAACCTATGTGGCCACAGATGTATCTATCTCTGCTGATGCTATTGATGAAGGCAATGGTGGCAAGGTTATCGTCTGGGCTGATAATACTACCCAGTATTACGGTGATATTTCAGCACAGGGTGGATCGCTTTCAGGCAATGGCGGTTTTGTCGAAGTCTCAGGTAAGGGCTGGCTGGATTTTTCCGGTTATGTTGATACCAGTGCAATCAATGGTGAATTCGGCACGCTGTTACTGGATCCAAAAAATATCATTATCGAAAATGCAGGTGCAGGTGTTGCGACTGCGACGGTGAGCTTCGCTGATGCTGCCGATCCTGGTCCAGACAGCCGTTTTGATGGTGATTCACTGGCTGCACTCGATTCAAATATTCTGTTGCAGGCGAGCAACGACATCACTATTAATGAAGCGATCCCGGCAACTGCCACCACCGGAAAAATGCTTACCATGCAGGCGGGCCGCAGCATCCTGATTAATGCTAACCTGACAACGAATAATGCTGATATAACACTGATAGCAAACGAGACGGCAGCCAATGGTGTAGTGGATGCTGATCGTGATCTGGGCGATGCTGTTATTACTATGGCCGATGGTACGACCATTGATGCTGGCTCAGGCAATATCAGTATTACATTAAGCACGGGTGCGGGCTTAACAAATAGTAGTAGTGGTGACATCACATTAGAAACATTAACAACAACCGGTGATGTTACGGTTGCCAACAATGGCACAACCGCTGGCAGCGATGTTCTCCAGGACCAGAACTCGACTACAGTCGGTGGTATTACTGCCAATAACATAACACTGAGTTCTGCAAATGGCGGTATTGGTACTACCGGTGCGATAAATACAACTACTACGACGAGTCTCTCACTGACCACTGGAGGTGTGGGTTCCACAGGTAATATCAGTATTGCTGAGACAGTTGCTGGCCTGATTTCTAAATTATCAATAACGACTGACGCATCGGTTCAGAGTATCGATTTAACAGCAGCAAGCTGGACTGTTGATGCACCTCTGGATCTCGGTGTTGATACTCTGGCGCTTAGGGCATCTGATGCATCTGGTGATATTGCCGGGAATGACACTGCTTCTAATATTCTTGCTGCCTCTGCAATAACCCTGGAAAATCAAACGATTGCTGGTGCAGCTGATATTGGCTATGTTGGCAATACTGCGCATATTGTTTATATCAGTACGCCAGATCTTACTGGTATAACAGGCGGCGCGTTTAACATTAACAACGCCGTTGAGTTTTCTGATCTTACGCTCGAGCTTGATCCAAGTACTGCGAACAATGTTTATGCAATAGCCGCTGGTGGCAATCAGACTGTCACCATAGCAGATGTTAATAATGTTGGTATCCAGTTTGCGTTTGCTGATACATCACCAAGTGATGTCAATATTACGCTTCATAATACTGCTCCTGGTTCCGGCGCAACTCATGCTGATATTGAGATCAGGGATGGCGATATTAATGCCGGCGCTGGAACGGTTTCGTTGATTTCTGACTCTCAGGATATTATTCAGCAGTCTTCTGGATCGGTTATTACGGCGGGCTCCCTGCTGTTGAGCGCAGCCAGGCATATTACGGTTGATGCAGTTGTGTCTTCCATTGCTGCTGTATCCAGTGGTGCAGGTGATATTGATATAGGTAATACTGGTGCGCTTAATGTTACTGCGGTTGGTCCAGATGCACTGGGTAATACTGTGACAGGTATCTCAACAGGCAATGGCACAATTACCATTGCCTCAACTGGAACCATTACTGTATCGGAAGATATAAGCAATACAGGTAATAACGATATCTCGATTACCTCATCTGCCGGTGACATAGAGGGTGTAGCAGGTGTCAATGGTGTAATCAGTACAACGGATCCTGCTGCGACTATTCTCCTTGATGCGTTTGGTGGCATTGGTCTTCTCAACCCGATCAAGACGTCTGCCACAATTCTGGATCTGACAACAAACGGCACAACCACACTGGGTGATATCGCCATCGAGAATGCGATAGCGTTAGATATTGGTAATGTGGCTCTGTCAGTTAATGGTTCGGGGCATATATTTGATATCAGTGCCAGCAGTATTACCGTTGGTACTAATAGTGATCTGGGATCTAACACCGTATTTTTGCGTTCGACAGTGGGTAATATCGATGATGGATCTGCTGGGGCTGCTGGAAATACGCTAACGGCTTCTGCATTAGGGCTTGAGTCGGCCGGTTTTATTGATGTATCAACTGTTGCATCAAATGTCGAGGCCATCGCCAATGGTACGATAAGAATTGACAGTAGCTATTCGGCGGGTGATTTCACTATAGGTGGTGTTGATGCTGCGTTTTCTGGTGTGAATACGCTCGCAAATCAGGCTATTACCATAACTTCGGCTGACGCTAATCTAGTTATCAGCGAAGCAATTAATGCAGGTTCAGGTGCTATCAGTTTAACAACCACCGATTCTGGTGCAGCTAATTACAATATTGGTGGTGCTGCAACGGTCACTGCGGGTGGTGGTTTAACGGCCAATGCGGATGGCAGTATTAACTTACTCACCGATCTGCAATCAACAGGGGGCTTAACGCTTACTACAGCAGGTGATAATGCCGCGGGCAATATCACTATTGTTGATGTAGGTGATATAGATACCGGTAGCGTATCAATTACAACCAATGGTGCCAATGCGACTGCTCGCACCGTAGATCTGACTGCGTTATCATGGGAGATCAATGGCGCATTTGCGGTTGCCGGTATCGTCACGAATATCGACCTTAACCTGACCGCAACTGAAACACTTGCAGATCCAACGACCAAGCCGCACGGTATCTTCAATGCCACCGGCGGTGGTGCAGATACGATCAGCGCAACAGGTGTGCTTACCCTGACTTCAGCGACGGGTATTGGTACCTCGTTAGCAGGCGCTACAGCCGTATCGGATATTCTGGTGAGTTCTGCCGGTCTTGCATTAGCTACGACAGGCGCTGCGGCTGCGGGTGATATTCATGTTGATGCAACAGGCACAGCTTTGAGCTTGAGCAGTGTTAGTACAGATGCATCAGGGCAAACAATTTCGATTACCGGTGATTCAATTGATTTGGCAGGCAGCTTTGGCGATGCCAACGATACTATTAACCTGACCGCTGCAACGGGCAATATCTTTACCAGTGCAGGTACTGTAACGGCGAATAGCCTGACATTAAACGCAGCGGGTGGAATCGGTATCGGTGGCCTTGGACTGGTAAATACCGCAGCTAACTCGCTTGATCTTACCAGTGCAGGTACCGCTGGTGCTGGTGCCATTACGTTAACTAATGGCGGCGCTGCAATAATCGTCAATGCATCGACCGCGGCTGCTTCTGCCGAGGTGGTTACATTAACTGCAGATTCTTTTGAGTTGGCCTCGAGCTTTGGTGATGCAAACGATACCATCAGTTTAACGGCGACAACTGGTGATATTTTTACCAGCTCCGGAACGGTTACCGCTAGCAGCCTGATACTGGATGCGGCAGGTGGCATAGGTATTGGTGGTGCGGTTAATACCGCCGCCGGCTCACTTTCCCTGACAACAGCGGGTAACGATGCGGCTGGAAATATCACCATTGTTGACTCGGGTGATCTCAGCACGGCGAGTGTTAGTGTAGTGACCAATGGTACAAACACAGCCACAAGAACAGTGGATCTGACAGCGCAGTCATGGCAGATCAGCGGTGCCTTTGCCGTAACAGGAACTGCAACCAATATTGATCTTAAACTGACAGCCACAGAGTTGAGTGCCGCAGTTCCACCACATGGTATCTATAATGCGGGTGGCGCAGATTCTATTAGTGCAACCGGCACGATTACATTAACTTCTGCTACAGGTATTGGATCGCTTGGCTCGCCGATCAAGCTGACCGCTGGCGGAATAGCGCTTGCAACAAGCGGGGTTGGCGTTGACGGTAATATTTATGTTGATGCAACAGGTTCAACGTTAAGCCTGGGTGCTGTCAGTACAGATGCTAGTGCACAGACCGTTGACCTGACTGCAGACGAATGGGTGCTCGCAGGTGCTATTGGTAATGCGACTGATTCACTAACGCTGACGGCGTCTGTTGGCAATATCTACAGTACGAGCGGCACAGTAACGGCCAATGTATTGACGCTCAATGCCGCTGGTGGCATTGGTATCGGTGGCCTTAATCGAGTTGATACCGCGGCAAACAATCTGATACTCATCACAAATGGTGTCGATACTGCCGGTAATATTATCGTCGTTGATGCAGGTGATCTCAGCACATCTAATGTGAGCGTGACTGCCAACGGCGCTAATGCAGGTACCCGTGTTGTTGATCTGATAGCCAAATCATGGCAAGTCGACTCATTCTTTGGTGTAACCAGCCTGGGTACCATTGATCTCAGTCTTAT
>Ga0224501_10001299_pt1 | contig 19447 bp, 15 predicted proteins | sample SF_Oct11_sed_USG_4_FD_169105 | JGI IMG/M metagenome (GOLD analysis project Ga0224501, IMG submission 169105) | Sediment microbial communities from San Francisco Bay, California, United States - SF_Oct11_sed_USGS_8_1 | ecosystem: Environmental > Aquatic > Marine > Sediment | place: USA...
GGTTCGCCTATCAAAAAGATGCCCGAGTTTTATCAAACCAAGTGCCCTCAATGCGGCGGTGAGGCAGAGCGAGAAACCGATACCTTCGATACATTTATGGAGTCATCCTGGTATTTTGCGCGCTACGCCTGTAAAGACAACACGAAGCAGATGCTGGATGAGCGCGTTAATTACTGGATGCCTGTGGATCAATACGTGGGGGGCATCGAGCATGCGATTCTCCATTTGCTCTATGCGCGCTTTTTTCAAAAGCTGATGCGTGATGCGGGACTGGCCAAAGATGATGAGCCTTTTAAAAATCTGCTCACTCAAGGCATGGTCTTGAAGGACGGGGCCAAGATGTCCAAGTCCAAAGGCAATACAGTAGATCCCGAGGCGCTTATTGATCAATACGGCGCGGACACGGCTCGCTTATTTATGATGTTTGCAGCGCCGCCTGAGCAATCTTTGGAATGGTCTGATCAAGGGGTTGAAGGTGCTTTCCGCTTTCTCAAGCGTGTATGGAAAATGATTGCGGATCATGTTGAAAAGGGGCTGATAGCGGCGGCTAAAAAGGGCATTACGGAAGAGCAAAAAGAATTGCGACGTGCGATCCACAGGACCATCGTAAAGGTCAGTGATGATTATGGACGTAGACATACCTTCAACACTGCTATTGCTGCGGTGATGGAATTGTTGAATGCAGTTGGAAAATTTAGTGACGATAGCGATGAAGGGCGTGCCGTTCTGCAAGAGGCCTTTGAGTCGGTGGTATTGGTCTTGTCTCCAGTCGTTCCACACCTTACACACTTGCTATGGCATGCCCTAGGTAAGGAAGATGATGTGTCATTGGTTTCTTGGCCTGTGGCAGATGAGTCTGCGCTAGTGTCTGATAGTGTTCAACTCATGATTCAGGTCAATGGAAAAGTGAGAGGCAAGATTACGGTTCCTGCCTCGGCCAGCAAGGAAGAGATCGAGGCGCAGGCTACGGGTGATGAAAATGTGTTGCGTCATACCGAAGGAAAAGAGATAAAGCGCGTGATAGTGGTGCCAGGCAGGCTGGTCAATATTGTGGTTGGATAGATGCGGGTCGTTTTTTTTCTGGTGATTTTTCTCGCGCTTACCGCTTGCGGCTTTCACTTGCGTTCGGCCGTTTCAGTGCCGCCAAACCTGGCCCCTGTTGCGCTGAGAGGGGTCGCCCTTGATCACGCCTTTTCTCGCATTATCAATCGACAGTTGGTCATAGGTGAAGACTGGGTGGAAGATGAGGCACAAGCGAAGGCCGTTATTTCAATTGAAAAAGAGCGCTGGCAGACACGAGTACTCACGGTGGGGTCTGGCGGACAAGCCCTGGAGCAGGAACTGCGTTTGTTGTTGGATTATAAAATTGTCTCGAATAAAGGCGAGGTATTAGTGTCTTTAGATCAGCTTGTACTAACGCGAGATTACGCCTTGAATGCGAGCCAGCTACTTGCCCAAAGCGGTGAAGAACAGACACTGCGTGAAGACATTTATCGACAGGCCTTTGAGTTGATTTTGACTCGTATGAGAACTAAAAGTTAATTAAAAACAATCCAGGTCTCTTTTGCCTATAATTGGAGATTTGGCGATCTTGTCTTGAGCTTTTTTCATGAACGAACCGAGCTTTGTCTATTTTATTATTTAGAGTCTAGATTCTTCCAGATTATTTTCCCTGATACGCGAAATTATGTGAATTTTTGCCGTTTTTTCGTTTAATTTTTTCAGTTCCTTATACGATAAGCAAACTGGCTGTCCAATAAGGAGAAAAACCATGCGTGCCCTATTTCGTCGTTCCTTCTACTTTCTCATAGCATTTAGTCTAGTCGCTTGTTTCGACAGCGGTAGTGAGTCGCCCACGACGAAAAATATTGTCGAGCAGGCAAATGGTAGCCAGGTCTTGCCTTTTAATTTGAGCAATACAGCGAGTTACACTGGCACACTCGCAGCAAACGAAACGCTTCATTTTAAATTTGTTAAAAGCTCAACTACAATCGAATACAAAATCGATCTATCGGCCCTAGAATATAACGCAGATTTCGCGGTGTATCGAAACAGCGATTTTTCGACTGGCTTTCTGTGCCAAGGGGTCTACCCAGGAAACCTGGATGAGACATGCAGTACTACGACTAGTACCGGCAGCCTATACATAAAGGTTGTGGATGTATCCGGGAATGGTGGTGCCTTTAGTCTCCACATAACATCTTTGGCTCCCGTAGGCCCTATTAGTTATATATCAGAAGGTACAGTGGGAGCACCTATTGACATCACGAGTTTAATGCCTTACGACGCGCAGGTCGTTTCCAATAGCATTGGAGACTTCAGCTACTACAAAATCACAGGGCTTACTCCCAGTACGCAATATTATGTGTATCTCAAAAATCAGGTTAATTCGTTTGCAGGGAATATCTATTCTGACTCGGCATTCAGCGTTTCTGCTGGGAGCTCGTTTGCAATTCTGGGGCATGGAACAATTGGAACCAGTAGTGGAACGGGTGAACTCTATCTGAGTTTTGATGCAACAACTCCTTCGGGGGCGGGTTTTACTATTGGGTTGCTTCCCGCGCCGGTAGACGAAGGATTGTCAGGCACCCCTTCGAGTGTGAGTTCTTTGCCTTATTCTGGACAAGTTAGCGGAACGGGTACAAGTTATTATCAAATTACAGGATTAACTCCACTTACCAACTATATTGTTACCGTGGATGGTCTATACAATGCGGCGTCTTTAGTGGTGAGCCCCCTGACGGACGCCTATACATCCGACTGTCTTTCAAACAATAATGCGATTGAGGCAGAAGTCTGTACCGGACGCTCTGATAGTACGGGTACTCTAAATGTCAGCGTTTCAGGGTACTATTCCGGCACACCATTTCAACTTAACGTAATCATTAATAATTCATCACCGAACAATCAAGGCAATCCTACGTCGCCAATTTCTTTGGCAACCGTACCTTTGGCTTCTGAGGTTGGACCGAAAGGGAACAGCTATTACCATAAAGCCGGACTAGATCCCGCCAAGTGGTATATCGTGTCTATGACTGGACTTAGCTCTAACATCAATTTGGATGTCTACTCCGACACGGGATTCTCTGTGGGTCTTTGTTCTTCATCAAAACTTTTGATAGAGGATGAGGCGTGTGTAACACAGCCAAGCGGTAGCGGTGATTTATATGTGCAGGCAGACGGTTTAAATTCATCTGTTGGCAGTACCTATAGTATTAACGTTGTAGAAACTACAGTTCCACCCGACGAAACGGTTAGCGATGCTTTCGCTAACTGGGCCTTCCCCTATGCTGGTTCCGTCGGACCTGGTGGAGTAACGGAATATACCATTAGCGGCTTGGGAACGACTGAGGCTTACTCGGTAACGGTTTCCGGGATCACTGACATCGTGACTATCGAAGTTGAAGAAGAATTCGTGTCAAAATGTGATGTGTTTGGATCGAAAATTGTCGATTTTGCTTGCGAATTTCCAGTGACCACGGGAACTATCGTTATCCGTGTCACGGATATGTCTTCCTGGGGCGCAAATTTCAATCTTACTGTTGTCTCGACCGGAACAGCACCTGTTAATCAGGGTACCTCCATGACTCCATTAGACATAAGCTCGGGTCTATCTGGTACGGTGGCGAGAGATGGTACCAGCTATTTTGTCATAACTGGTTTGACGGCTAACCACTTATATAATGTTGCCTTCACTGAGACAAAGGGCTCGGCAAGTTATCGACTCTACGACGCATCGGGCTTTGTCTCTTCAGTGTGCTACAGCTCTTACACCTACACAGATCGAAGCTGTGAGGGTAGCACCAACGCTTCCGGTGAGTTGTACATCAAAGTTCTTGACTACTCAGGTGCTATGGGGTCTACATTCGATTTCGTGCTTACGCCCACCATACCTGCTCCGGTAAATGAGGGTACAGCCGCCGCACCTATTGATGTGACCGGCGCATTGCCTAGGGCATCAGAGGTTGGCGCATCTGGTGATAGCTTCTATGTGATCACTGGTCTATCACCCGGTGCCAGCGTTGTCCTCTCATCAAGAAATGCCTACGATGACGTCGTGTATCTGGCTGTTTACAATGACTCAGGGTTTTCCAGTAATCTTTGCACCTCCTATGGAACTAGTGTGCAGGGTGCCCAATTCTGTGACTTTACTGTCCCTGTAGGCGGCACTGTCTATGTGCAGGCCTCCGATCCGACTGGGTATCAAATCGATTTGATTTTAGGATCGACATTTACCCTTGGATTTGAATAGTTAATTCAATAAGTTAATGACTCAACCCCGCCTTTTGGCGGGGTTTTTTTTTGAGTTTATATTCTTATCAGGCAGGGATAGAATGGCAGTCTAATCAACGATTGCCATAACCCATGAAACTAAATCCCGAAGAACTTGCTACACAACTAGCCCAAGGCATCAAGCCCGTCTACCTCATTACCGGAGACGAGCCCTACCAATGCCTGGACCTGGTCCGCCAGGTACGACAGGCCACGACGGCAGCAGGCTATGGCACACGAGAGAGTTATCAGGTGGATGCGGGGTTTGATTGGGCTCCGGTGCAGGTGTCCACCACCAACCTCTCTCTATTTGCCGAGCGCAAGCTGATCGAATTGCGCGTGAACAGTATGAAGGCCTTTAAATCGGGCGAGTCGATTTTGAAGGACTATACCCAGCATCCTTCCGACGATACCGTGTTGCTGATCAGTCTGCCCCGTTTGGAAAAGCGTGTTAAATCGCAGGCTTGGTTCAGTGCGCTGGAAAAGATGGGTGTAGTCATTGAGGTCTGGCCGCTGGAGCGTAAGCAATTTGTGCCCTGGCTGCGTAGACATGTGCGCCAGGAGGCAATGACCATAGAAAACGATGCCCTGGAAACCCTGGCCGATTTTGTTGAAGGCAATCTTTTGGCGGCCTCTCAGGAAATCAGCAAACTCAAGGCCTTGGGGCTCAATCATATCGACAATAAAATTTTATTAGAACAGGTTTCAAATAGCTCAAAGTTCGGCACGGAAGCCCTGTTGGACGCATGTTTTGGTGGCGACCTAGAGCGAACGGTGCGTATTCTGGGTTCCTTGGGAGAGGCCAAGGAAGCACAGCCTTTACTCTTGTGGAACGTGGCCAGGGAGCTGAGAAGACTGCTCCTGATTAAACAGGGCGTTTCGCAAGGTGTTGATAAATATAAATTATTAGCCTCGAATCAAGTGTTTGGGCCGAGCAAGACGCGAGTCGAGTCTGCCTTGCGGCGCTATACAGAGACGCAGTTGGAAGACTTGCTGGTGCGGGCGGCGGAATCGGACCGCTATGTGAAGGGCATAAAAGCGGGTAATTCCTGGGACGAATTGATAAAATTGATCATAAATATAGCGCAACCCAATAAAGAGTTGGTTTCGGCATGAATGACATAAAGAAATATATGGAAGACTTGGGCATAAAGGCCCGGAAATCTGCCACGGTGTTGGCCACGGCGACCACTGCCATGAAAAACGACGCCCTTGAGAAAATGGCGCTTACCCTGGAGGCCCACGCTTCCGAGTTGATGGAAGAGAACCAGAAAGATCTGAAACAAGGAAAGGCCAACGGTTTGGACGAGGCCTTACTGGATAGGCTGGCTTTTAATGAGCAACGGATCGCTGGCATGATCGAGGGGATTCGCCAAGTCGCCGGCCTTCCTGATCCCATTGGTGAAATCGGCGAGATGAGTTACCGCCCCTCCGGTATTCAAGTGGGCAAGATGCGCGTCCCACTGGGCGTGGTCGGGATCATTTACGAATCGCGTCCCAATGTGACCGCGGATGCGGCGGCGCTTTGCTTAAAATCGGGCAATGCCGCCATTTTGCGAGGCGGTTCCGAAGCGATAAATTCCAATAAAGCCGTAGCACAATGTATACAAGAAGGCCTCAAGGCTGCCGGGCTGCCTACCGAGGTGGTTCAAGTGGTAGAAACAACTGATCGTGCTGCGGTGGGTGAGTTGATCCAAATGCCTAAATATGTAGACGTGATTATTCCCCGCGGTGGAAAAGGCCTGATTGAGAGGGTTTCCAATGAGGCGCGTGTGCCAGTGATCAAGCATCTGGACGGAATTTGCCATGTCTATATCGATGAGCGCGCCGATGCGGACAAGGCCGTTGCCATTGCCGATAACGCCAAGACTCATCGTTATGGTGTTTGCAACGCGATGGAGACCTTGCTGGTCCATCAGGAGATCGCGCGTCAAGTTTTACCCAGGCTGGGAGATATTTACGATTCTAAGGGCGTGGAGATGCGGGGCTGTAATGCTACACGTGCGATTTTAGGTGACAGGATCAACACTGCCACGGAAGAAGACTGGGACACAGAATATCTGGCTCCCATCTTGTCCATCAAGATCGTTAAAGACATGGACGAGGCCCTGGATCATATTCGTAAACACAGTTCTCAGCATACCGAGGCGATCGTCACCGAAGACTATAGCCGAGCAAGACGATTCCTGGCCGAAGTGGATTCATCGTCGGTTATGGTGAACGCGTCCACTCGATTTGCTGACGGGTTTGAGTATGGTCTGGGTGCAGAAATTGGAATCAGCACCGACAAGTTCCATGTGCGCGGGCCGGTTGGGTTGGAAGGCCTCACGTCTCAAAAGTTCATCGTGCTAGGCGATGGACATATACGCAGCTAAACAAGGCGATCTGTATTGACCGAGTCGAATCAGGCGGTTGGAATCCTCGGTGGTACCTTCGACCCCGTTCATCTTGGGCATCTTAGAATTGCCCAGGAAGTATTGGACGAAGTAAAGCTGGGGAAGGTGCTCTTTATCCCCTGTGCCGAACCGCCACACAAAAGTGGAACCAATGCCGATGCACAGCATCGTCTGGGGATGTTGCGAGTCGCACTTCGCTCCAATCCACTGTTTCAGGTTGATGAGCGTGAATACGCAAGAAAGGGCGTCTCTTATACCATCGATACGCTCGAGTCTTTACGACTGGAACTGGGAGATATCCCTTTATGCTTAATATTGGGTTCAGACTCATTTCTTAGTTTGGAAACATGGCACAGATGGAAGGACTTGATACATTATTGCCATTTGATTGTTGCGGTGCGTCCAGGTTGGAGTGGAGACCCTAAAACCTTGTTCAACGGGTTTTTTAAAGGCGCGCTGGTGGAGTGCGCGGATGAATTGCATCAACAGTCTGGTGGTCTGGTTTATGTCCATCAGGTGACACAATTAGACATATCGGCCACCAAAATTCGTGGCTTCCTAAGGCAAGGGCGCAGCGTACGCTATTTGGTGCCTGACGATTTGGCAGATTATATTGAACAAAACCAACTTTATAGAGGGTGAGCGTGGTTAGAGAAAGCACAAAGCAGTTAGAAAAATTAGTGGTGGACAGCCTGGAAGAGATGAAGGCCCAAAAAATCACTGTGCTGGATGTACATGAATTGACGAGCGTAACGGATACGATGGTGGTTTGTAATGGAACATCCTCCAGACAAGTAAGGGGGATCGCAAATCGAGTTGTGGAGAATGCCAAAAAAGAAAACCTGATGCCGCTGGGTGTTGAAGGTGAACAGAAAGGGGAATGGGTATTAGTTGATCTGGGTGATGTGGTGGTTCATGTCATGCTCCCAACCATTCGGGAGTTTTATCAATTGGAACGCCTTTGGGATATCCCAAATTTCAAACAGGAAGAAGTTATCGGTGAGTTGACGCCTGCTCGTGGCGCCTAGACGGTGAAAGTCCATTTAATTTCGGTGGCCCAGCGTGCACCAAAATGGGTGGACGAGGGCTACAAGGAATACGAAAAACGGCTGCCAAAAGAGATCCAGCTGGTTTACAAACAGATTCAACCTATTAAAAGCAGTAGCAAGCTCAGCAGTGAGAAAAAAAAAGAATTGGAGGGCGAAAAAATTCTTTCTGCCTTGCCAAAATACGACTGGCTAATTTCGCTTGATGAGAAAGGTAAGGAAAAGACTACGCAAGAATGGTCTTTTTCGTTGAGCAACTGGCTGCAACACTACCCCGATGTGTGTGTCTTAATAGGGGGGGCGGACGGTTTATCGGAAAATATTATCAAGTTGTCGAACGAACGACTTTCCCTATCAAAAATGACTTTTCCCCACACCCTTGTTAGGATTTTGTTTGCAGAGCAACTCTACCGGGCTTGGACCCTCTTGAATGGCCATCCCTATCACAGGGAATGATTATATTGACTAATCAGGGACGAAATGACTGACATACAATTCTATCTAGCCTCCCAGTCCCCCCGTCGAGCCGAATTATTGTCTCAGATTGGATTTCGCTTTGAGACTTTGTCTGTGAATTGCGACGAATCCACTTTGGAATATGAAAATGCGATCGATTATGTAAAGCGACTTGCCCTGGAGAAGGCAAAAACCGGATTTGCCAACTTGGGGCGCTTGCAAAAAGAAATCAGGCCGGTACTTGGCTCCGATACCGCTGTGGTAGTAGAAAATCATATTCTTGGAAAACCAAAAGACTATAATCACGCGGTGGAGATGTGGGATCTGCTCGGCGGGCGAAAACACCGGGTGCTAACCGGCGTCGCCCTTGCAACGGAGCGGGAATGTTTCTCAGTTGTACAGACCAGTGTCGTAGAAATGCGTCATTTGTCTGCGCAAGAAAAGGAGTGGTATTGGAATACCCAGGAGCCGCAAGATAAGGCCGGTGCGTATGGGATTCAGGGGAAGGCCGCGATTTTTATTAAAGAAATGTCTGGCAGTTATAGCGGCATAATGGGCTTGCCCCTCTATGAGACATGCCAATTGCTGGAAAAAGCCGGAATACAGGTTATCTAAGATGTTTATTCTATGAGTGAAGAGATTTTAATCAATGTGACGCCCCAGGAGACGCGCGTTGCAGTCGTGGAAAATGGCATGCTTCAGGAAGTCTACGTAGAACGAACACGTAAACGCGGAATAGTAGCCAATATCTACAAAGGAAAGGTCATAAGGGTTCTGCCGGGGATGCAGGCCGCCTTTGTTGATATCGGTTTGGAGCGAGCGGCATTTTTACACGCCTCTGATATTCAAAATGGCTCGAAAATGATTGGCGAGCTCCCCCGTGCCGAGGAGAGGCCAATTATCGATTTGGTGAGAGAAGGTCAGGAGCTACTGGTTCAAGTGCTCAAGGATCCTCTGGGAACAAAAGGCGCACGTTTGTCCACTTTAATCACGATACCGGCACGGTTTCTGGTCTATATGCCTTTTGTTGCACATATCGGTGTTTCCCAACGAATTGAGAGCGAAGAGGAGCGGGAACGCCTACGGCAACTGGTTGAGCAGCTCAAAGACCCATCGGAAGCGGGCGGATACATCGTGCGCACTGCCGCAGAAGGTGTCACGAATGAAGAATTGAAATCGGACATGGTCTTTTTGACGCGAATCTGGGAATCAATTCAAGAGCGGGCCAAACTCTCAAAGGCGGGGGAAGTGGTACATGAGGACCTGCCCCTTACCATGCGTGTATTGAGGGACATGGTGGGCATAGAGGTGGAGAAGATTCGCATCGATTCACGTGAAGCGCATCAGAAAATTAGTAAGTTTGTTTCCAAATTTATTCCGGAATTGACTCAAGGGATAGAGCTGTATTCCGGTCCTCGTCCTATCTTTGATTTGTATTCGATAGAAGATGAGATACAGCGGGCCTTGTCCCAAAGGGTTCAGCTCAAATCGGGAGGTCATCTAATCATAGACCAGACCGAGGCCATGACGACCATTGATGTAAACACAGGAGGTTTCGTCGGTCACCGAAATCTGGAGGAAACTATTTTCAAAACCAATCTGGAGGCGACCTCAGCCATAGCGCGCCAGATTCGTCTAAGAAATCTGGGCGGCATAATTATTATCGATTTTATCGATATGACTGATGAACAACACAAACGCCAAGTATTGCGTGCCCTGGAAAGAAATCTGGAGAAAGACCATGCCAAAACCAATATTAGTGAAGTGTCTGCCCTAGGGTTGGTGCAGATGACTCGTAAGCGAACTCGAGAAAGTTTGGAACATACTTTATGTGAGCTGTGTCCAACTTGTGGCGGGCGTGGCACGGTGAAAACGCCAGAAACGGTATGCTTTGAAATTTTTCGAGAAATACTTCGCGAGTCCCGTCAATATGAGGCCGAGAATTTTCTCGTTCTGGCAGCGGCAAAAGTCATTGATCTTTTACTCGATGAGGAATCGGGTAGTGTAGCCGAATTGGAGGCCTTTATCGGTAAGCCCATCACGTTTCAGGTGGAAAACCAATACACCCAGGAACTATTTGATGTAGTTCTCCAGTAGCGAATGACAAATCATGTCTGAATCAATCGAAAATCTGACTGAAGGAGTGCAAAAGCGCCTCCGCATCATGTGGTTTTCGATTTGGTATGTGGTGGTTGTAACAGTAGTCCTTTTGGCGGTGAGTCTGAGCGTGGTGCGGATTGCTCTGCCCTTCGCCGACGAATACAAAGGCGATATAGAAAGCTGGGCGAGTAAGTTTATCGGGCAGCCAGTTCAAATTGGAAGTATGGACGCCGAATGGCGAGGGTTCGAACCCCTATTGGTGCTTAAGAACCTAAATCTAATTAGTAAAAAATCCAAACGTCCATTCGCGCGCTTTGCCAATATAAAAATTGGTATCAATCTTCTAAGTTCGATCAAAAAACAAGAAATTGTTCCAGGCTCCTTAACCGTTGATGGCGCCAGTTTGATGATAGTTCGCCAAGAAGATGGAAGCTTGACTATAGAAGGGATGGAGCGGGTTTCTTCAGCAGCCTTGCCTGATGTCGCTTCCGATGAAGCCACGGATACAACGGGCTCCGAGAATCCACTTGCTGCCTGGATGCTAGGGCGAGACTATTTGGATCTAAGAAACAGTGTTATCGTTTGGCACGATAAAAAAGAAAAGCGCCGAAAATGGCAGTTCAGTGATGTGAACCTGAACATGAGAAATGATGCAGCCAACCATCAGATAGACGGTTCAGCGAATTTACCAACGCAGTTGGGAGGCGCAATATCGTTTTCGATGAACCTTATCGGTGATCTTTTTTCGGCAGATGGCTGGTCGGGTTCAATTTATGTAGATGGTCAAAATCTAAATGTGGAGTCTTGGGCACCGAGTCGGGATGTGGGTAAAGCGCAACTGGTGGATGGAAACGCGAAAGTTAGGCTATGGAGTGAATGGGAATTTGCCAGACTTTCCAGTGTGCAGGGTGCGGTTTCCATAGACGGAGTGGGTTTTCGCGCTAAAGAGACCGCTCGATTAATGGGCGTGGATAAGCTCAACGGAAATTTTTCTTTCAAAAAAGACGGTAATGGCTGGCGGCTGTTAACAGATAATTTTGTGATGATCAGTGGTGGTGAGGTATGGCCGGAGTCACGTTTTGATCTCAGTTTCCAGGAAAGTCCCAATACCATAGCGTTGAAGGCCTCGAATCTTTCCTTGGAGCCAGTTTCACGTTTTGTTGAAATGGCTGCGCTTGGACCAGAAGGGCTGCCGGAGGCCATAAGAGGTATTCGCCCAAATGGTGGGTTAAGAGATGTTACGCTTCACTTTCAGTCAACTGAAGAGTCAGAGCCCTATTTTTCGTTCAATGCGCAACTGTCTTCGGTCAGCACACATGCCTGGAAAAACCTACCGGGATTGAAACGATTCAGTGGCGAGTTGGCGCTTACGCCAAGTGCAGGATCAATCCTGTTGACCTCGCACGATTGGTCTATCGATTATCCCTGGCTGTTTGGCGGTGAGGTCGGGTTTAGTCGCATGAACGGAACGCTGGCTTGGAAAAAGGAAAAAGATCATTGGTTATTGAATGCAAGTAAATTAAATGTCGCATCTACTGAAATTCAAATTGATGGCGAATTTGATGTTGATATACCCACTAACGGCGATTCGCCATTTCTAGATCTGGCTTTTCAGGTGGCGGGAAAAAACGCGGCGAATATCTCAAAATATCTTCCCCGTGGCGTGATGAAAGAAAGCGTTGTGACCTGGATTGACAGGTCGCTGAAGGCCGGAGAAATAACATCGGGTGGGATCGTATTCTACGGACCAATAAAGAAATTTCCATTTTTGGAAAGTGATGGCAATTTTGATTTGCGTTTGGATCTTAAAGGGGGAACCCTGGATTATGTCCGCGGATGGCCAAGAATCAGAGGAATTGATGGGGAGTTTCACTATAGTGGTGCCAGCTTGAGTTTTGATGCATCGGTAGGAAATGTATATGGCACCGAATTGAAGAATGTGTCTGTGAATATTAAGGACTTCAAGCAGGAAGAATTGATATTGGAGATACGAGGAAACGCAACAGGTCGAACGAAGGATAAACTTAAGTATTTACACAATAGTCCTTTGGAAGACATTTTCGCAAAATATATGCACATCTATGACATAAAGGGAAATAGTGAGCTAAGTCTAGCGCTGGATATCCCCCTGGCATCTGCTGAAAACACGATATACAGGGGAGAGGTAGAATTCCAGGAAAATCATGTGAAAGCAGATGAGCTCGGGCTGGAGTTGAAAGATTTTTCCGGAACACTCACTTTTGATAATAAGGGGGTTTATTCAGAAAAAATAATCAGTCTCCTTGGAAAACATCTCTTGGATGTGATTATTTCAACGAGAGAAGACGAGCGCGGAACCACTATTGAATTGAAACACGGTGGAATTCTGGATCTTGAAGATCTGGAGTACGTTTTAGATAAATTTACGGGTAACAAACATTGGGCTGGATTTCTTTCTGGGTCTGCCTATGTGGAGGCGGGAATAAATATCCCGATAAAAAGTCTTCAGGCCGAGCGCAAGCCCTTGTTGAATGTACGTTCTGATCTGGAAGGACTAGGAGTCAACTTGCCCTACCCTGTGGCAAAGGCAGACAAAGAGGTGAAGGCGTTTGATTTATTGCTAGATTTGTCTGAAGGAAACAAAGAGCTCAACATCATCTACGGTGACACGCAGACAGTTCTCGAACTCGGAGCGGGTGGGGTCAATCGAGGTGCAATTGGAATCGGCATCATTCCGCAATTGCCACAAGAATTTGGGTTTCGTTACACAGGAAAACTGGATCGATTTTCCTGGTCTGCTTGGCAGCCGTATATTTTGCCGGAAGAAAATGAAGTTGGTTTGTTCAAGCAGGGTGGTGATTCAGGCTCACACTACTTTGATGTCGCTATAGCAAATTTGGAACTATATGGGCTGGGATTTTCAGATGTAAATGTTCAGGCCTCAAGTAGCTCACAAGGCTGGTCCTTCCATACACGAGGCCCTGATCTAGCGGGCAATATCTTTTTGCCTCTGGTCTTGACCAGTACACCTATTACTATGGAAATGGAAAATCTACGTGCAAAATCTGTTAAGACGGAGAAGAAATCTAAAGGGCTCTTACTGGATCTAGGGCCGCAAGAGATGCCTGAAATGACCATCTCTGCAAATTCATTTGTTTTCGATGGTGTGAGCTACGGCAAGCTGGAGTTAGACGCAAAACGGGAATCCAATGGTTTGAGATTGAACAAGCTAAAAATGAGTTCGCCCGATACCCAGATTACCGCTGCAGGTGTATGGACAGAAGAAAACAAAAATCAAAGTTCACAGTTTAAAATAGACGCGCATACCAGAAATCTGGGGAAACTTCTTGAACAATCCGGTTTCGCTGGTACTATCGCGGGAGGCTTAACCGATTTGGCTATTCAGGCCTCCTGGTTTGGTAGCCCTCTGGACTTTTCCTTTGATCGTCTCACCGGGAAGGTCTCTATGGACGTGAAGGGAGGGCGTTTGCTGGATGTGGAACCTGGCGCTGCGCGAGTCTTTGGTTTATTAAGTATTCAGACACTGCCCAGGCGGATTTTTCTGGATTTTCGCGATGTGTTTGCCGAAGGAATGGCCTTTGATTCGGTAACCGGTGAATTTGACATTGAAAACGGTGTCGCCTTTACGCCGGGTTTGGTTCTGGATAGCCCAGCGGTCAAAGTGGAAATGGCAGGCCAGGTTGATCTGGCAGAAAAATTATATGATCAGGTTGTGACAGTAACGCCCAAGGTGGGCGATTCAGTACCGCTGATCACCGGGATTCTGGTAACACCGGCGGTGGGCTTGACTCTTTTCGCGCTAAACAAACTGCTGGGTCCGCAAATAGATGAGATTAGTTCGTTACAATATCAAGTAACAGGTCCATGGAGCAATCCAACGATAGCAGAGGTGGAAAAACCCAAAGTGGAATTGCAGGATGAAGTTCAAGAGTAATTTATACAGGGAGGTCTTTGCTCAGTGAATAAGGTTGCGGCGATCCAGATGGCGTCTGGTCCAAATGTAGAGGCCAATCTGTTTGAGGTAGACAGGCTCATTGCTCAAGCTGTGGAAGCTGGAGCGGAGTTGGTCGTATTGCCTGAAAATTTTTACCAGATGGGAATGAATGAGGCCGACAAGGTAAAGGTTAAAGAAAGGCTCGGAGAAGGGCCAGTCACCCGATTCCTGGCCGAAAAAGCAAAACAAAAAGGAATATGGATTGTAGGTGGAACAGCACCCCTGGAGTCCAGTGACCCCAAGCGAATTCGTTCAGCCTGCCTGGTGTTCAATCCCCAAGGAAAATGTGTTGCCCGATATGACAAGGTACATCTGTTCGATGTGTCACTAGTGGATGCAAACGAACGGTACAATGAGTCGTCTACCATCGAGGCAGGGGAGGAGACGGTGGTGGTGGATACCCCTTTCGGTAAACTGGGTTTGGCAATTTGTTATGATCTTCGTTTCCCTGAACTATTTCGGCAATTACTGAGCAAGGGGGCGGAAGTGATTGCTGTGCCTTCGGCCTTCACTGCCATCACAGGCCGGGCGCATTGGGAAACCCTGGTTCGCGCCAGGGCGATTGAAAATCTCTCCTATGTCGTCGCTGCCGCTCAGGGTGGTTATCATGTCAACGGCAGGGAAACCCACGGTGACAGCATGATCGTTGATCCTTGGGGCAACATTCTAGACCGACTCCCTCGTGGCTCCGGTGTCGTTATTGCAGAGATAGACCGTGAAAGACTACTCAACACTCGACGGAATTTTCCTGCCGTCGACCATCGAAAACTTGCTTGAGGTGTTATGAGCAAAGACCTGGATGTAGCGAAAGCGCTATTTTTTGAACCGACTGGTCTGGAAATGAATCAGTTGGAATCCACGCTTGGCAGCATGATGTCCCACGGTGGAATCGATGCAGCAGACCTCTATTTTCAGCACACCCGCTATGAGTCGTGGTCTCTGGAAGACAGCCGTGTTAAAGACGGGAGTTTTGGCATCGACAAAGGCGTGGGGGTGCGAGCGATCAGTGGCGAGAAGACTGGTTTTGCCTATTCCGACGACATCTCCCTTTCTGCACTGGAAAAGTCTGCTCAAACGGTACAAGCCATTTCAAGACAGGGCCAGGAAAAATCGATTCTGGTCCCATCCGGACTTGTGCAGGGAAATCAGCTCTATGCGCCGATCGATCCCTTAGGTTCTTTAAATGAGAAGGACAAGATCCAATTACTAGAGAGCCTGGACAAGGAGGCTAGACGCCTGGACCCTCGCATCAAACAAGTAATGGTGGGTTTGGCTGCCACGCATGATGTGATTCTGGTTGCCGCGTCCGACGGGACGTTAGCCACTGATGTTCGTCCCCTGGTGAGATTGAGCGTTAGTGTGATCGCCGAACAGGACGGACGACGTGAAATCGGCTCCTCAGGGGGGGGTGGACGTGTCCCCTACTCCTACTTTCTGGAAGAAGAACGAGGCCTTTCTTATGCCCGAGAGGCAGTCAGGCAGGCATTAGTCAACCTGGAGGCAATTGATGCCCCTGCCGGCTCCATGACAGTTGTGCTCGGCCCGGGTTGGCCCGGCGTATTATTGCACGAAGCGGTGGGCCACGGCCTGGAAGGAGACTTCAACCGCAAGGGCAGCTCTGCCTTCTCCGGTCGAGTCGGTGAAAAAGTGGCCTCTCCACTCTGTACCATCGTGGACGATGGCACCATTGAGAACCGACGCGGCTCCCTCAATATTGATGACGAGGGCGTGCCCACCCAATGCACCACATTAATCGAGAATGGCGTACTCAAGGGCTATATACAAGACAAGCTCAACGCCAGACTCATGGGCGTGCAGCCCACTGGAAATGGTAGACGGGAGTCCTATTCCCACCTGCCCATGCCGCGTATGACCAACACCTATATGCTGCCCGGAGACCACGATCCGCAAGAGATCATTAAGTCAGTGGATAAGGGCCTGTATGCAGTCAATTTCGGCGGTGGTCAGGTGGACATCACCTCCGGAAAATTTGTATTTTCAGCCTCCGAGGCCTATCTCATTGAAAATGGAAAAGTGACTACCCCGGTTCGAGGTGCCACGCTAATCGGGAATGGGCCGGAAGCAATGACCCGAGTGAGTATGGTCGGAAATGATTTGAAACTGGATCTGGGCGTAGGAACCTGCGGCAAGGACGGACAGAGCGTGCCGGTAGGCGTGGGTCAACCCACCCTGCGTATCGATGGTTTGACGGTCGGTGGAACCAGCGCCTAGTAGCGAGGAAGTGTGCCCTATGTCGGCAGAAGCAAACATGAAAGCGAACAAACAAATGGATCCTGAATTGATGCGCGCGGTGGAGTATGCGCTGGCCGAGGCCAAGGGGGCCGGTGCCACGGCTGCAGAGGCCTCAATCGGCATGGAGTCGGGTCTATCGGTCACAGTACGAAATTCAGAAGTGGAGACCCTGGAGTATCATCAAGATAAGGGCTTGGGCATCACGGTCTATTTCGGCAGGCGAAAGGGATCGGCCAGTTCCTCCGATTTTAGTAAAGAGGCCATTGCCGACACCGTTAAGGCCGCCAGCAATATAGCCAAGTTCACCGCTGAAGACGAATATTCGGGTCTGGCGGATGAGTCACGTATGGCGTGGAACTATCCGGATCTGGATCTATGTCATCCCTGGGCGGTGAATTCCGAGGAAGCGATTGATTTGGCCATTGCCACCGAGCAGGCCGCAAGGGATCGGGACGCGCGAATCATCAATACGGATGGCGTGAGTGTAAACAGCCACCGGGGCACCCACGTCTATGCCAATAGCCATGGTTTTATTGGCGGCTACCCCACTACACGCCACAGCATCAGTTGCACAGTGATCGGCAAAGAGAGCGACACAATGCAGCGCGACTACTGGTTTTCCACTAGCAGAATGGCATCGGGGCTGGAATCACCCGAATTTATTGGTCAGAAGGCGGCAGACCGAACCGTTTCCCGCTTGGGGGCAAGAAAGGTGTCAACCTGTGAGGTCCCTGTAATCTTTAGTAATGATGTCTCTTCGGGCCTGATTGGGCATTTTCTGCGTGCCGTACGCGGGGGTGCCTTGTATCGCAAGGCCTCTTTCTTACTCGACTCGCTAGGCCAAAAGGTATTTCCAGATTGGATGCATATGCGTGAAGAGCCGCATGTCTTGCAAGGCATCGCCAGTGCCCCGTACGATAGTGAAGGGGTGGCCACCAGCGCCAACGATCTGGTGAAAGACGGGATCTTGCAGCACTACATTCTGGATAGTTACGCAGCCCGTCGTTTGGGTCTGGAAAGCACGGCCAACGCAGGTGGTGTGCACAATCTTATTGTCCAGGCAGGCCCCAAATCGCTAGAGCAGCTCATTTCCGACATGGGCAAAGGTCTAGTCGTCACAGAGCTAATGGGCCAGGGCGTGAATGGGGTCACTGGCGACTACTCTCGTGGTGCAGCCGGATTTTGGGTGGAAAATGGGGAGATTCAATTTCCGGTGGAAGAGGTGACTGTGGCCGGTAATCTAAAGGACATGTTTTTGAACATTGCGGAAATTGCCCAGGACGTGGATCCCCGCCGCAATATCCAGGTAGGTTCTATTCTGCTCAATAAGATGACGGTGGCAGGGGAGTAAGCTGGGCAAGTCTTGAACTCGGCCCAGCTTCACGAATCAATGATGATGTCCGCCAGGCCCGTGAGCATGTCCATGCTCAAGTTCTTCTTCGCTAGCATCCCGGGTTTCGATGATTGTGACATCAAAATTCAGATGGATACCCGCTAAAGGGTGGTTTCCATCGATGGTCACTTCCTCCTCGCCCACTTCGCGCACAGTAATCATCACGGGATTTCCATTTGGGTCTTCCGCGTGGTACTGCTCGTCTACTTTGATTTCTGTCCCTCCAAACATGGCCTTGGGAACATTTTGAATCAATTCGGCATTGTGGTCTCCATAGCCTTCAGAAGGGGGGACGCGCACGGAGGTGGAATCGCCGGGAGACATCCCTTCCAGCGCCTTTTCCAGTCCACTGATGATGTTGCTTGCGCCGTGTAGATAGGTAAGCGGGTCGCCTCCTACCGAACTATCGATGACATCGCCTTCATCGTTTTTTAAGGTGTATTCGATGGTTACAACCTTATGCTTTGCTACAGTCATATTTGACTCCTGTGGAGTATGAAGATTGGCGGCTTCGCAAATCTTCGTGTTCAGGATAGCGCAATATCTTGAGTAGTATTAAACGGACACAAGTAGAGGCTGGTTAATAGCCGTAACCGTACCATAGGCGGGCTAAAATCTCCAATACGTTGAATAATTAACCAGTTTTTGGGTTTGGCTCAATCTATGCCCTGACATCAGGGCGTCAATGATCCCTGCAGATGTGTGGAATCTGTTTTTAGGTTATGTTAGCAACAGTGGCTATGTTTAATGGTGTTTGGGCGGCTTGGTATGAAAAAATTTAGCGGGTTAACGCTTACCTGTCTGTTTATGATGCTTTATGGTAGCGCATCGTTGAGCGCTGAAAAGAGTACGCAGCCCGAATATGAAGACGAAGAGGTCTATGCGCGTATCGTTCGTCGTACCCCGGAACAACTCCGTGGTTTCTACCTGGGCCGGGAGTTCTCCAGTGCGGCGGTAGATAAAATCGTCCAGAGCTGTTTGATCACGCCAATCATTAAAAACAAAAAACTCGAAGCGTTATGGGTGGATCTGGATCTGTGGCGGTTCGAAGGAAAGGAAAGGATTCAACGCCTGGGTAGAGAACATTGGCACAAGACATGGGATGAGCTTCAGTTGAAACAGGCCCATCGCTCCACTTTTGGTTGGACCCTGATGCCTGAAGTGCGTGACTTGCGATTGGATGAGGGCGTGGGAGGGAGTGTGGTGATACCTTGGCAAACTGGGCCATTCACCTTGCGCATGCGATTTCCCACGGGCCTAAAGCGGGAAGGACCCGTTAAAGAGATAGTGTTCAAAGATCTTACTTGTGTGGAAGACATAAAGCCGTGAGAAATATCATCTCCATTTTGTTATTGCTAACTATTTCTATGCCTACACTCGCTGAATTACCCAAGGGTTTGATGCAGCTGGAAGGAAAGCAAGCACCTCCCCTTAAACTCGAAAACCTGGATGGCAAGCTTTGGGATCTGTCGCAGTCTAAGGGTCGTTGGGTATTTGTGCATTTTTGGGCGAGCTGGTGCGGGCCCTGTCGAAAAGA
>Ga0224501_10001300_pt1 | contig 19446 bp, 19 predicted proteins | sample SF_Oct11_sed_USG_4_FD_169105 | JGI IMG/M metagenome (GOLD analysis project Ga0224501, IMG submission 169105) | Sediment microbial communities from San Francisco Bay, California, United States - SF_Oct11_sed_USGS_8_1 | ecosystem: Environmental > Aquatic > Marine > Sediment | place: USA...
CCGACGGAAAAAGTGACAGAAAAAGTAACGGAAAAAATCGTAGTAAAAATACCCTGCCCCAATTGCGGAACGTTGAATGATCCAACTACTGAAAAATGCACAAACTGCGGTGCTCCGATCAAAGGAAGATAGCGATTGCAACTTTCTGACGTCTCATGACGTTTCATTAATACTTTAGCGCGCGCGAAAAAGAAGAGGGTAGAAATGCTGTCTAGCGATCAGAAGAGCAAAGTCTCAATGATGATGTTCGTTGCTATTCCTATTGCTAGGCCGAAAAGAGAGAGTAAGCCAAAGAGTAGTGCCTTCTTTGCCAGTATCCTACTTTTCATGGTCTCTAACATTCCATTCACCACGTGTATTTCTGTGTTACACATATACAATATGTCCCTTTTCGTACATATCTACTTTTGTAATATTATCTCTTACGATATAAAGGTTGTGGAAAAATTCAGCAGTTGTATACGCTTTATGACGGGATTTGAATGAGTCTTTCACAAGTGAAGTGATTTTCAGACGCGAAGAATCGTATGGAAAACTTGATTCAAAATATTTATTTTATATAAAAATCTGAAATAAACAAAATTTACCTACATGTTCAACACTTCTACATTTAGAGGCGAAATTATAGTGAAAGGACTAGTGATCCTGATAGCTTTCTTCTTATTGTTCACATGTACCTCGCTACTAATTCATTCACTGATATTTCCAGGAAGCTTCTTCCTGAGGCTAATTGGAGAGCCAACAAACGAGTACGCCAAATATTTAGGTGCAGTGTTAAATGGCGCTTTCTACGGTGTTATTTTATGGTTAGTCTTTGTTTACATAAGTAAGAAACTTGAATAAGAATGCTGCTTTCGCGCGCCAAAAGCTAAATCCTATAGCAGAAGACACTAGAAAGCGACTTAACTATCCACAATAGCGCGCGATGTTGGAAAAAACATGTTTGAAGCATAACATAACATTCTAAGGGAGTCTGCCTCTGAAAATCTATAATATAGGTTGAAATGAGTGATGTAGATGACAAAAAAGAGGGAAGATTAGGTTTGTTTTTTCTTCCTGTGTCTAACATAGACAACTGATACTGTAACAACGGTCATCAATGAAGCTAAGGTTATCCATGGAGCCAACAGCTCAAACTTGTTTATTGGAACCCAAACACCACCAACTGGTGGTGTAGGTGCACCAACGGACACAAGGTTGACATAATTTGTGCATATAGTAGCGTCGTGACTGTCTTTCCCCCACACCATGAGGGTTACAATCCCATGATCAATGTAATCATCTATGTCTACTGAGTAGGTGTTTGAAATAGTCTCGTCATCAGCCATCCACGTCTTCCCATCGAGGACTGACGCTCCTGCTGATGGCGGGTCCGGAGCGCCATCCATCCAACCAACTTGTGAAACCGTGCCAAAATATTCCCAGCTACTAGTTGCGGTATTCCATATCTCTATTCCTTTAGAATGGGTGCCGGTAGGATCCAGAAAAGCAATGTTTCCTTCCCATGTCACAGTAAACTCTTTTATTGGAACAGATCCGATGTTGAATCTGAAGATCTGTTGAGCATAATCATACAAGTGTATTACTCGAGTTACCGCATAGATATCATCAGACGCTGAAATAGCCCCGTACATCGCTGTGGTGAACTCTGTTCCGATAGTAGGATCGTTTTCTTTGTTTTCGTCGTCAAGGTCGTATCTGGCTACAATTCCGACAGGTGGTGGTGGCAATGGTATTCCTGGGCCTCCAGGGTCGAGAATCACTCCATCAGTGGGGTCGAAGTCTCCTGTTCCATCGTCCGTGATTGAGACGGTGATCACATTGTCGCCGTCGTCACTCCCTATCGATAAACTAATCCATCCAACTGAAATGTGGTACTGGTTCCAGAGGGTGCCAATCGGGACCATTGAGGGGAGCGTTACGGTGATTGTGACGGTCTGCCCTGGCGTGAGTCCCACAACCCTGAAGCTGAAGAACCCGTGTGGAAACACCGACACCGGCTTACCATCTGTAGGCAGTGCGGCTTCGCTTATTGCTATGAGGTTTTGTACGAGGCCGACGTCTGATTCGAATGTAGCGGTCCCAGTTCCGGTTGCAGTCTCAACAGTTGCAACTCTGGCTTCTTCGTTTCCAACAGTGCAGAACGTTGACGGATTTAGATGATTATTGTATTCTGTGGAGAGCCAGCTGATACTTCTTGAAACATTTGAGATGCGAACTTCGTCAACCATGCCATTCAGGAACGGGGTTGTATACCGTCCTATGCAACATGGAGTCGTTTGAGACATCACGTTGCCCGTCAGAGACTTAGGTGTCCCTATCTGTGCCGCATTCCTGTACAGTCTGATCTGCGAACCATCATAGATACCTGCAAGATGCTGCCATTGTCCAACCGTGATCACTGGCGTATCAGAAAGGCTAGAATACGTTGTAGGAGAAGTAATTACGCCCCAACCCATGTTTCCGGCACTGCCCCACCACATTATGTAACTACCTGACGTCCAACTGGTCCATTTTGACACTATGCCAGCGCCAATTGCCCCTACAGCATCTGGTTTGACCCAAGCCTCGACAGTAAGACCGCTCATTTCCTTCAAAGTAGAGCTATCTCCACAGTCAATGAAATCGTCGGTTCCGTCGAAAGCGTCGGCACCGTCAATTTTGCCTATCACGTCCAAGTTCATATTGCCTCTAGCCTGGCCGTTGTTATGGTTAGCGGTTGAGTCGAAATGACTGTAGGGAGTTGGTTGGCTAAACCTTGTAAGCGCATCGGTGATATTCTGTTCAATGCACATGCCTGTCCACCAGTCGGCTCCACTTCCAGTCAGCGTGCCTGTGGCTGAATAGTATATCCAAAGCTCGTTGTTTGCAGCTGTGTAGGTGTCTCTGTAGATCGTGTCAGTAAGCACACAAGGAGTATCGAATCTGTGGTCGTCCCACGCACCTGCTGGACCAGGGATGATTGGTACACCAAGATATTCCCTACTGCTCGGGTAAAAAGTGGGATTGACATCTCTGTACAGTTCTATTTCACCGTATGGTGAACTAGTGTAGCGCGGAACAAGCACGTAGTAGTACCCTCCATACTTAAACGGAAACACGCAGAACCTGCCTCCTGTGAAGATCGGGTTGTTTGGATCCTTGGTCCAATGCTTAAGGTCTGTTGAAGTGGCAAGCCTTGCCGCCCGCCCCCCGTCTCCGTCGTTATACCACAAATAATATGTCGAACCGACTTTGATGACGCCCCAAGGATCTATGAAGCCGCCTTCAGTCAGAACTGGGTTTCCTTCATATCTTGTCCAGTGAGTTGCATCTGTTGAATTTGCAAGCCCTATCTTGTCTGGACCTCCGTACCTGTACAGCATATACCATGTACCGTCCTCCTTCCACACCATCGGCACTCCTTCATTGTTCCCGCTCAACACTGGGTTACCTGGATCGGGTGTCCATCCTGTTTTTCCGTTAGACGACGTGAAATGAAGGATCGATCCCCAGCTGCAGTACAGATGATAGAGGCTCGAACTGCTTTCGTAGAAAACTGATGCAAAGCCATTCTTGCTACCACTCAATGTTGGGTTACCTTCGTATTTGTGCCATTTCGCAGGGGGAGCGGGAGCAGCAGTCTCCGCAAGATGTTGTACCATAACATAGTTCGAGTCCCAAACGCCTGTTGGATTCTCTTGATTCGAAGCACCGGGGTTGCCGTAGTACATATACAGAAATGTGTTTGTGACCGACGAAAGATTGGCACTAACCCAAGCAACCAAATGACCAGTATTATTGTCATAAAGCTCGATTTCATGGTTGAGCTTGACCCCAGCGCCGTCGGTGAAAACAATGTCATCGCCGTCTTCTTGAGCATGAGACGCCAAATCGAGATCCGTGATATCTATGAGAACTGGGAAGTTAGTCTGGTCGGCGTCAACCTTTGTATGGTCAATTGTAATCGCTTTTCTGTATAGCCAACCAACATTCCACCAACCGGCAGTTGGCGGTGGTGTAGGAGGTGTAGTTGTAGACTTCCTCAGTTTTAGATTCCATCCAGAACCGACTCGATGACTATAGTAATAGTACAGTCGATCGCCTTCAACATGCGGGAAGCCACACGCATCATCCTCAACCAAAATCGGGCTGTTGAAACATTCAGATGCTCCGTCGAAACAGCCAGACTCCAACACGCTACTATAGAAAGCTCTAGTCTGCCACAAGCCGGGATGTGATTCACATGTCAAATAATATGTGTTATCCCAATAGAAAATGCCTGGTGCCGCCAAAGTACCGTACCAACTGTCTGTTTCAGTGCGAAGAATCATGGTAGAAGCTGAGGAGAGGTCTCCGACATTCTCGGAATGACGACATTTAATTGTGCCTACGTTGATATTTTCTTTCCAGAATAGCCACCACTTCCCATCACCAGGGCTTTGCCAAAGAAAAGGGTCGTGGGGGCCGTAAGAGTTCGCCACGACAAGTTCCTGCTCTGTAAAAGTGTATCCGTCAGATACCGGCGATGTAGCCCGGTAGATTCCACTTAAAATTCCTCCTTTTATGTAAAACATATGTATTACGCCATCTTGAACCCCCACAGTAGGCCAGCCAAAACCATCTATCAATGGATTAGTCGTCGAATAGCGAGTCCAAGCTTCCAAGTCATCCGAAAAAGCCAAGCCTACCGAAGCATGATCCGCAGTACCATAATACCCCCAATATCGATGACCATCCTTGTTCAACTCCACAACATCCAAATTGTGGGGGCCCCCGCGAGTTCCATCCCAAAATGAAGGGTTATAGTCAAGCGCGATGATTTCATCTCCAAGCTCAGGAAACAACGAGTCTGGCGCCGCGTCCACAACAGGATGAAAAACTAGGACCACTGCAAAACACATCAGCAGCATTATTGAAGCATAATAAATTCTCAAACTCAGGTTCAAAACCATAGATTTCAACTTTCTCCCTTCTCCTTCAGTGTATAATTGCTATATAACCGTAAAGATAAGTTTTATGGAAACTAGTTCTAGTGTGGTCGAGCCGCGCGCGCGGGTACGTCGTAGAGTTGACTGTAGCGTTTAAAATATGCCCATTAATTTTAGACCATCTGTTACAAAAACTAACGCAAATAGGATTAATGCAATCCCTAATGCACGAACAACGTAAAGATAATACTTGCTTCCAATGAAGGACTTGGACTTTTCTACAATTAAAGCAATACCTATATTCGACCCGACAAGCAGCGTGTAGAATCCAGAGATGAAGAGAGCTGTTGCCGAAATATGTATGTCCAAACTTTCGAAAATCATTGGACCACCAATAGAGAGCCAGAATAGGTAAGGGTTAGGATTTAAGAGATTTGCAATAACACCTTGCTTTAGGCCATCTTCTTTTGCAGATTCAACCTCCAATACGCTAGTTTTGACTCTCAGGTTCTTAATACCCAAATGAATTAGATAACAAGCACCAAATAGAGAGATTATTCCAATTATAGAGCCATATTTTATTAAATTTGATAATATGAGCAAAACAAATAGGAGAATTGGGAACTCTGTAATTAGAGGAGAAATCGCGATTTTTATCCCTTCTTCTTTTGTATGCTTCAGAGTCTCGGAAAAAACCAAAGCAAGAAGAGGCCCAGGAGATGTCCCAACAACGAGACCAAAGAACATTCCTGAAATTAGAAATTCAAGGCCTTCAGTCATATTCCATCCCTAACTAATCTCGATTAGCTCACGCTATAAGTATCTATCTGAACTAGGTTCAAATTTTGAACAAAAAATTTTTAAATAATCGAATGTTATTCAATACTATGAAGAATATAAAGCCCAAATTAATTAGGCTGTTCAAAGGCGGTTACTGTACACCTCAGATAGCGAGAATAGCCAAAACAATAAATGAACCCTCTGCCACTTTACACTACAACATAAAGAAGCTGGAAAATGAAGGAGCGATAAAAACTTACAAAGCTGTTTTTGACTACAAGAAAATCGATGAAGGGTTCTGTGCATACGTTCTAATCGCTTTTTCCCCTGCTGAATATAGTACTCCTGAAAGAATAGCGCGTGCGTTATCTAAACACAAGGAAGTTGAGAGCGTAGACCTTATCACTGGAGATTGGGAGCTGATTATAAAAGTCCGAACAAAAGACCAAGACGAGTATTATAACTTCTTGAGGAACGTTATTTCCAGAGAACACGGCCTGCAAAAGACCAAGTCCATGATTTCGCTAAAACAATTCAAGACAGAGTTTATCTCATTGTAACGCGCTGAAATGCCGAGAGTGTGACCTAGGTATCGCAATGTTACTCTCTCAAGGTTGTTATGATGTATAAGAAACTTAGCGAGTGCGCGATATAGATCACTCGTGTTCAGCCATCATGTTTTGCAGATGACGATGAGCCTCAGAATTACAGTATGATAGGGGAGAATCTGGGAATTTCTGACGGCAGCAAATTCTGAGTGAAGAGAGAGATAGAGCGTGTGGACACTCTGGTTCAGAGTGGTCCTCCGGCTTTCCATTTTTCATGGCGACACAATGAAACTGTCATGGCCTTTTGGAGTTCAATCTCGTTCATACGTTGAATTCCTAGAATGTGAGCTTGCACATTGAAATCCTTGGGCCGTTTCACATCTTGATTCGCGGACACACCAGGAGAGGCGGAAAAATCTTCTTTACTGCTGATGAATCTGAACACCCTCAGTACGTTACTCACTGAACTCAGTCTCTCTCTTATTCCAAATCCTTTCCTCATGCAAATCGCCTCTTCTAAGAGGCATTTCAATCTGTAGAACAATCCTCCATATTTCTCTATTTGAATTATTTTCGAATCTTGAGTGAAAAATGGAGAAATAATCGAACATCATTCAAAAGTGATGTTGGAACACAAAAGAGACTCAATAGCGCGCGCTAATTTTAATTCCTTCCTTCAACTAACTCGTGGAGACCTACGGTTTCCGGAGAAGAAAAAAATAGATTCATATTTGATTCTTTTTTCTATAATAGCGTGCGCGATGGCATTTTTGCGTCAGTTAAGCATGCCTACTGTCTTATCTTTTTGTAGAGCTTTTTGTACCCATCTCGTATCCACTTCGCTCGCCAATCATCAGGGAAAAGCACACAAGGTAATAAGCTAACAAGTATTACAAGTGGAATTGCTAGCAGAATTGAAAGCACTATTTCCAAGGTTGAAATCTTAATCACCAAGACAAAGTTAGACATACTTCCTAAAAAGGCGACTGGTAGCAAAACTAGCGCGCGCGCGGTTAGTAGCTACCTCTATGGGACAATACTTCTTTGTAATTGGGTTAAAGGTCTATCGTACAAGTGGATGAGCGGGGTGTGTGTGGCTTAAATCTTTAGCCAACCAACCAAAGGTTAAATGGACTACTGGCCAAGCTGTTTTTCGTGAACTACCTACCACGTAATAACCTTTGGTTGGCGGGCGCGCGGGTTTTGCGCGCACGCGCTCAATTGGATTTTGGCAGATGATCGGAGAGGTTCTTCAGAATACGAACCAAGAATGCTTCAAAGGTATCGATTTCCTTAGCCGTGAAGTCTCGATAGAACTGCGCTGTCATCTTCTGCGAAACTCTCCTATATTTCTCATGTAGTGCCTTGTTCTTTTCTGTTAGCTTAATCAGTATTACCCGGCGATCGTCCCGGGAGGGAACTCGTATAAGGTGACCCTCAGTCTCTAATCGATCGAGCATCGTTGTTAAGGTAGATTTTCCTAATGCTGTTTGTTTCGCCAATTCATTGATGGGAATCTCATCGTTATGCCAGAGGACATAGAGGATCCGTCCCTGACCTGGATTGACATCAATTTTATCGCTTTTGAGCATTTGGTTGAAAATCCGTCGTCCAAGGTAATGGATCTTTGAAATAAGAAATCCACCTTCTCGTCGTTGTATCATTGTAATCATCTGATCTTGAATGCGAATGTCGTGAATTTCTGGCCATCCCATCCCTTGGCCATTCGTGGATAAAGCCGAAGGATTGTGTGGTCAGGATCATCGTAGCCACCGGGGTAATATCTTTCCATTCCATCTTCCCAGATGGCTCGTTTCAGTTCGACATCAGGGACAATTTCGATCTTGCCTCCGAACATCACGCCTTGCCACTTTTCAGGATAGCTGTAATATACTGAGACCTTGGGATTATCTTTAACATGTTTGACTTTTATTGAAGAAGTACTGGTCGAGAAGATGATGAGATAATCCTCTTGATGGTCACGAAACAGAGATATTAGGTGCGGTTTCTGGTCTTTATTTCTCAAATTGGTCATGGCACGGGTGTGAGGGAACCCCTTTGGGTCAATTGTAGTGAGATACGTGGCTTTTGATATCTCCATTAATTCGAGGCTTAATCGTTTTGCTTCTTCTTCCATTTTCAACATTCCTCCATTCAATTTGGTTCTATACCAAACTATTCTATAGGAGATTATCCTATATAAAACCTTTTTCTATACGCACACGTATTTTGGGTGTGTGGGGGAGGGGATTAAAATTTAATCCAACCAACATGGACGACGACCACGGGGGAAAAGGACAACCAACTACGGGACGGGGGATTACGGCCAACGACGGGCGAAAACGACGGGCGAAAACGACGGGGATATGGTTAACCAATTATTTCCTTCTAAAAAGATGGTTTAGGACTGTATAGTCGGTTCAGCATACACATACAAGGTACAGGAAGGATATCACTATAATAGGAATAAGGAAGGTACCATCAAAAAACTACTGTAGATATGTGTATTCGAAATCGACTGTACACTCTAAATGAGTGAGGGGTCAGAAATCAAAGAAAACTTACCCCTCATAATAAACTAAGACTAATACTACGAGGGGTAAAATTGTCTCAAAAACTTACCCTCAACAATGAAATCAACATCCTGAGAGAGAGCGTGACTATCGATGGCTTGCCTGGAGAAACACCCAACAGTTTGTACGGAGTAGCGCGCGCGTAGTCGGTTTTTTGCAAAACTGGTTGGTCAGCCTTCTCCTTTGATCCAGCCTTTCATTCCTAGTCCTTTTCTACGCTCGCGTTTTTTCCTCCCGTTTGTTACAGAGCGAAATGTGATTCCCCAACAGCTGAAGTTGTGATGGTAAGGCTCTTGTAGAAGATGAGTGAACCATAATTCACCATATGCCAGGAATCCTATTATTTGGGTTGATGACAGTGCCTCTTTTAGAATTTCAGCTTCAGTCTTTGACTTACATCCAGCCATTATCTCAGCTAATCTCCGAGAAATACAGGAAACGAGGAGGGTGACGTCTCTCTCGCCGAAACCACGATTTTCTCTCAGCATGTCATATACGTTGCGCGCTCCCTTTTGGACCTTTGCACAATCGATTTCGGCGACGTATCCCTTCATGGAAGCCTCAACGCTTCTAACTGGACGGGTGAGTTCAAAAACTTTTTTAGGGGTCACTCTTACAGGAAGCACAGGAGCATAGTTTCCAAAAGGAAACGCAAAACCGTATTTGCCCAAGGCTGGATGAACTGGTAACCCTTCAAATTCAGAAACAGATTCAAACAGCTCCTTTTCGTCAATGATTGGTCTTCCTTGTTCACGCGAAATTCTGGCTTCGTTCTCGTAAATTATGTTGGCGAACACTTCTCTGGGATCCTTGCTACCGATGCGTTTGAGGTGCATGAACTTTGGTTCTGCTTCACGATCAAAATGAAACACATAGGATCTTCCAACTTTTTTGGTAGGTGATACATCGCTACCAATGGAAGGCTCATGTAGATGAGGGATTAAGGCGCATACGGCCTCGTTATTAAGGATTTTGAATCCCGATTGTTCACCAACCTTCCCATAGAATTGACGAAAAAGCCTAGCAATCAATCCATCACCAGAGCTTCCACCAATTACGTTGATTATCCTTGTCTCGCGCGAACTACCCATAAAATTCGCTATTCCTTCAGCTAAGAAATGCTCAAATCCTTTTCTTCCCAGACCCTGCAAGCTCCCCACAACTGGTCCTTGCGTCAATACAAAGAGCGTCTTACTCTTCTGAACATGCTCTTTGAGATCTGTGTTCTGATTTAAGTCAACCCACGCATCATGAGCCATCTCTCTTCCTTGTTCTATTGCTTCTTCCTTTGTTCCAAACCCCCAAGTTCGTCCCACACCAATAGGAAGATTAGTAACCAAAGCCAAAAGAGATAAACCATTGTAACCAATTCCAGAAACTTCCTTCAACTCAAGGTCTTCGTTTTCTATCTCACCAGCAGTGGTATGACCGATCAAGCGAAGCTGGTTCGCCGCAGTATATCCCCTAAATCTTTTCTCTATAACTCTCAGAATTCTTTCACATGTGAGTCTGTCTTTCTCCTCTGGTTCGCCTCTGTAACTCAAATAGAGAATTAAGAGCTTCACGTCTTTCAGATCGTAACCGCCGTTTGAAATGTCTTTTTCGAGTTTGTCAAGAACTGCCTCTGCTAACTTCTGGGCTTCCTCTGGGCTATTTCTCCTCCTTAGCTCTGTCTCCTTATTTTGATCAGTTTCCAATTCGCTTTTGGTGTGTGCATGCGCTGCAAAGCCTAAGAAGTAATCACTAACCATGATTAAATCAGCTCATGATAATAACCGAGCGTAGAAAGTAAAAGCTTTTGGTTTTGCGCGCGCGCTAACTTTTGCGTCATACCTGACGTGTTACCAAAGCAACTAGGATGAAGTTTAGCGAGCTATTCTTCCTTTTTCAGTTTCGCTCCCCGACATGAAGCCAGCTTGAGTTTGACTTCGAGTTTGAGGAGGAGAAGAAGACAAAACTTTAAATGCACTCTCTGAGCCCAAATCTGCGCACTTTTTCACAAACATTCTACAAGCATAATGGAAAGTAACTATAGACAATAGAAAGAAACATTCACAGGGACCTATGTTCACAGCAATGGAATATTGTTGCATAAACGTTAAAGTGGAGTTACAATAATATAGAACAGTGAGCATTCCATGTCTTGGATCGTAACAAGAGGAAGTTAGTATGCTGAGAAAAATCGTTTCTGGTGTAATGCTGACGCTACTGTCAATGGTGGTGTTGACATTCGGGTTTAATGCTCAGTCAGCTGGAGTTGATGTGTCCGTAGATGTTTTCAGTAGCGGGGGCCTGACGCTTAATGAAGCGGGTGTAGTAGCGCTCGTCGATGGTTCCGAAGCTTATTCATTTGACATGCAACTTGAGAGCATAGCGCTTTCGCACCATGCTTTTCGTGCAGCAGGTTCTGCGGGGGCCGATGAGGCGGCTGACTGGATAGCCGGCCGATTCGAAAGTTTTGGTCTGGAAGTGGAAAAGGAAGAGTTTCAATTCACAAGTTGGGACCTACTTGGCGAGCCAACCCTGGTCATCGATGAAGATGGCGACTTCGCTACTGTCGAAGATCAGTTCAAAATCGAGTCTTTTCAGTGTGCACACTATAGTCTGCCCGGAGACGTATTCGCCGACTTGGTTGTCTTGCCTTTACCTCCTGCTGCAAATCCTGACGAGGTAGGTGCTGTCCCCATAGGAACGCTATGGGATGCTATAGACACCACCGACAAGGTTGTGTTGGTCGGTAGGGAGATTCGTTCCGACGGTGGCTGGCAAGAAACCTTTAGCAACAAGCTGAGAGCCCACCCGCCAGCTGCAGTCATCTACACTTGGTGGTACAGTTGGATGTCGTTTGTTCCAGACTTCTTCTCTTCCGGAGGCGGTCTTCCAATCGCGGAGTTCGGACACTACTTTTGGGACTCGGATATTGCGGTTGGTTCCGTAGACCATGAGGACGGCCTGCTGATTGTAGGCAGAGAAGTCAGCGTAGATGTTTCGGCAAAAGTTGTGATAGACTCAATTATCGACGTTGAACCGCACTTCAACATTGTCGGAAGGCTGACCGGCTATGAAGAACCTGAAAAAACCGTGATTGTTTCTGGTCATTATGACACTGTCATGACCGCTGGGTTCTGCGACAACGGGGCAGGCACTTCTGGCGTAATTGAGTTAGCCAGCGTTTTCACCGACGCTGTGAAAAGAGGCTTGTACTATCCTAAATACAGCATTGTTTTCGTTGCGTTTGCAGGCGAGGAGATTTGGTTGGTGGGTTCCATAAACTACGTGATGCAACATGAAGCTGAAATGAAGGATATTGCGGCAGTTATTAACTTGGATTGTATTGGCAGCGACGACCTCTACGTTGCAGAGACGAATCCATCGGGTGAGTTTGACCTCGATGAGCTGGTGTTAACGGCAGCCGGTGACTTAAACATCAGCGTCGCGTTGACAGAGCCCGGTGGCTCAGATCAAGAGGTCTTCAGAGACCCAACATTCGGAAATGACATCTATTCGTGGGTGTGGGAGTTGTGGGCGGGCATAGATGATGCCACTCCTGTAGAGTCTAGCACTATGCTTATTTCATATCCGATTGTCTATGGAGATAAGTGGGCTATGGGAACACCCGGCTGGATTCACACGTCATATGACAGTTCTACCTCCACTGAAACATTGAACTGGGTTGAGATTGAGGATCTTGAAAATCACATCAAGGTCGCAGCCCTCACAGTCATGCGCGTCGATCCACCAGTTGAACATCCAATAGCCGTCTTCGCTTATGAACCGCAAACATCATGGGTGAATGAAACAATAACCTTCGACGCAACTCAAAGCTATTCACCAAGCGGAAACATAACGAGCTACACCTGGAGTTTTGCAGATGAAAATGTTACCGTAACTGGAGAACCGAGGATAAACTACACTTTTTCAAAACAAGGAAGTTACAACGTAACGCTTGAAATAATCGATGAAACATTCTTGACAGATTCCATTTCAACTATAGTAAACGTAACTTACAGAACAGACTTGAACAAGGATGGAATAGTGGACATCATGGACATAGCATTAGTAGCCAAGGCTTATGAAACTAAGCCTGAAGACCCAAACTGGAACGAAATAGCTGATCTAGACGAGAATGATATCATAGATATACGTGACATTGCAAAAGCAGTTAAAGACTATGGAAAAACAGTATAACTAGCTCTTTGTAACAATGGAAGATTTCTCCGTAGATTTTGATTTCTGATTGAACTATCTGGGAAATGCGCACATGCACGCGTGCGCGCTGGGTTAGTACCATGAGCTGCAAGATTTCGCAAGAATCATGTGCACTTGAAAGATCTTTTTGTTGGTGGGGAGAATGGGGGAGAACGAGAGAAACAAGGTTGAAGAAGGGAGATAACGAGAGGAGACCCTTTCCTACTTTTGCGTGTTTCTCCCCACTGTACCTATATATAGTCGTATTTGTTATTTAACTCTTACGTCATACTTGCTGTATTACCTAAGCAACCAGAAGAAGTTTAGTGAGCCATTCTTTCTTTTTCATTATCGCTCCCGCGACATGAAGTCAGCTTGAGTTTGACTTCGAGTTTGAGGAGAAGAAGACAAAACTTTAAATGCGATCTCTGAGCCCAAATACTCTCACCGAGAAAGAGAGACCACTAAGATGTCTGATATTGAGTATTTGAGAAAATCGAAACATCCACCGGCATCCTTGATTGAACGAATTCTATCAGTTATGGCTACTTTAGGCTTAGCGTGCTTGTCCATCGGTATTATTTTACATCTATACGGCAGGGCTTCAGATAATTTGACTCTGGCTCGAATTGGCGCATACATGCTTGTAGTTGGAATCATGCTCATGGTACCGAGGCTTCTCTTTTGGATTTCGGTACAGATAGTAGAACGAGCTTAGAAAAACTCGCGCGCGCTTCTAAGAAAAGGGAGTAAGAAAGGTTTAGACTATTCGACGTTTTTGTAAGTGTTTGTATCCGCATTCACATTTGAAACCGATTATTTTATCTTTGCCTCGGATTTCATCCCACTTTTTAGAGTCACATCGAGTGTGGCTCTTGTGGATTTTCCACAGCAACCTGACTTCTTCACGGGTTAGTGGCACATGATGTTTTGCAGATATGAAATACCATGAGGCGTACCCTGTAATGGATACCCACAACGTGAGCAACAATATTTCTAAAGTGTTCATTGCCATCAGGTTGTTCACGAATGTTTTCAACATACCTTCTAACATTTCCCACATTTCTTTCACCTGGTTGAGTCATATTCACTCTACAACGGAGGCTTTGAGCACTGGTCTCAACCGATTGGATTTGCTGATTGCCGCCCAGTCAGGTTGAATGTCGATTAACACAACATCTATGTCGTCAGGTTCTATTTCGAAGCGGATGATGATATCGATGTGCCCAGACGGAACTGTGAGATTCTCGGTGCGAAGTTCTCCGTTCCGTTCTTCAAAAGTTGCAGTCGCATTTCTTATGGTCATTCGCATCTTGGTGTAGTTTCCTGTTGGTATCGTAGCGTTAGTCAGCTTCATCGTCTCATTGTACAAGTCCAAGAGGTTGAAGGTGACGTTCGTTTGTCCGCTGTCGAATTGTAAGGGTATCCAGCCTTGTGTAACTCTATGAACTGAGAAACTGTCGATTGTCAGGTTCAGGTAAGTGAGATTCACAGGGGCATCTGTTAGCAAAACAATCAGTGTCCCGGTTTGGGCTTTGATGCCAGGAATGCTCGGGAACTGCACCCCAGATATGAATACTCCCGCAATCACCAGAACAGCAATTAGAACACCCGTAGCCGCATAGAGACCGACCCTTCTACCATTACTTTCCATATCACATCCCTGAAATACTAATGGGAATCGCAAGATTTAAGACAATGTTTTTGAACACCCTGTTCAAATTTTTGAACACCACTACTCTTGATGATTAAGATTTGAAGAAGAAGATAAAATTTTAATTCCCGCGCGCGCTTAGTCTGAACAAACGTTCAAGATTTATGTCTTACCTTTCTCCTCATCCTTCTAAACTCTTTTTAAGGGCTGGCTTATACTAAAGTGCTACAGAAGGAGAAAGAATGAAAGTGAGATACAGAGTTCATAGATTCGACATTGATATGACGAAAGACCAGAGGAAGTTAGAACAATTCTTGAACAATTTAGAAGGTGAAGTTGTGGCAATCATCCCAAGCGTTAATCCCAAGTTTACCGCTGGGGGAATGGGTGCCAAGGTGAACTTTCTTTTAATTGTGGAAAAGGGCGAGTAAGACTAAAAGCCGACTCTTAACTTTCCCTTTTTTGTCTAAGACAGTTTAATCAATTGATTAAATATTTGAGACCAAGACTATCCGAACTTTTTTCGGTCAATCTGTAGACTACAACTGCTAGTAGTGTTACTATCATGAAGTTGTTTTTGTTAGTATTTTGGGTTCTTTCCATTCTTCTCTGAGGATGCTGTACAGCAGCATATCTCTCCATTCTCCTTTGAAAAAAGAGGACTTACGAACTGTTCCTTCCTTCTTGAACCCAGCTTTCTCTATGACCTTCCAAGAGGCTATGTTTCTTGGGTCAATGTGAGTTTGAATACGCACAATGTCTTTTGAAAGAAACAAGTAGTCCACCATGATCTTGGCAGCCTCAGTACAGTAGCCTTTTCCTCTCTCACTTGGAATCAAAGCATACCCTATTTCTAAGAGTTTCCCTGCAGGAAAGTGACTTATTCCACCAATCTTGCTTCCGTCTTTTTTCTCTATAAAAAACCACTTTGTTTCAGGAGTAAACTTATCAAACCCCTTCTCCAGCTCTGATCTGGAAAGCTGCATAAGAGGATTATATATTCCAAAGTATTCAGGATTGTTAATCCATTCTGCAACTAATTGCAGGTCTTCTTTCTCCTCAACCCTCAAATTTACATTCTTACCTTCAAGCAATTCTAGCACCACTAATCCTGTCTTCTCCTTCAGTTTTTATGGGTTGTGGAAGAAACTTTTGTGTTGGAGTCATCGTGAAGTATGTTTCTTTAATGGAATGTAGAAGACATATTCGCTTTCACTCTTCAAATAGTCTTCTTTGTACCCTCTTTTTCGGCATATAGCTAGAGCAGCTGGATGATCTGCATAATATACAATTGAGTCAAAGCCTCTGTTCCTCATAAACTCTTCAAAGAAAACAAAAAACTTCTTACCATAACCCCGTCCCCTGTACTCTTTCATCAGCCAAACTTCATGAAGCTCAACGAAGTCCTTCTTTCCACCAAGAAGCTTCTCTAGTATCTCTTTGTCTTCTTTATCTCTAGGAACTCCCTTCCTATGTTCTTCAGTATTAGTTTCATGCCAGATTGCATCACCAATAATCTCATTGTTCTCTCTCCAGACAATGAGGTGAGATGGGTCTTGAGTGACGATTTTTTCTTCTGTGATGCCAAGTTCTCCAGTGCCTTGTTCCCCTGCAAATCCATTTCTCTTGTAATATTCCTTGAACTCTTCCGAGTCACAGCCTACAACAAATTTCATGTGTAGCACCAGCGTATGGTCTATGGAAGAAACTTACTCATTATTACTATGTCTTTCGTTTCTTCATCTTTACACAAAACAACAGTAGATCAGAAGAGCTTGATTCAAGCTCATTCCTCAATAATCGGCCCTACACGATAACATACTCCAATAACAAATAGATTATTTCAGAATGAATCCTCTTGGCATTCTCAAACCTTAAAGTTACGAAATGTTAGATAAGACTACTTGTATCCTTTTTTGTAGAAGAGATGTATGTTTCATGTGTAAGGAAAAATCATGTTGTGAGCATCCTGAGAAGAAGGTTAAAGATCCTAAGGAATGTTCTCCTGAACGGATAGCTGAATGCCATCCAGAAGCTAAAGGTCATCCATGTGCTGAGTAGTGGATAGATCCTTCTGCAAGAAGGTGCTCAGTTAAATACGTTCGAGTTTGAATATGACTGGTCTCAACCCATCGGTGCAACAGTTTACAGCAACGCCCTTCTCTTTATACCATGGAAGATCCCCACCAAATGCTAAGGTTCTGACGTTGCAGTAGATTGTGTGCCATGCGCCAGAGCAGAAACCCTCTGGCATTCTCCCATCCTCAATAATGAACTCTTGACCATCCCTGAACAGCTCACATGCTCCTAAAGGTTCTACAGGCGTTACTGGGCTCTTCTCAAAAACTTCGGATGGACTGAACCGCTTCAAAACCGTTATCTTAACCTTATAGCGCTTAACCATTCCAATCACAACCATCCATCTAGACCATCAGAGCCTTAAGTGTTACTATATACATGTGGAGGAAAGTTTCGCTTCAAAGCATCTCCTTGTAGACTAAGAATTTGACACAAAGGCTAATCAAATTGCACATAGGGCGCGCGCGCTTTCCTATTATTCACTCTCCACTGGATTTCTAATCTCCATTATGGATATTGATTCTGGTTTCGCAAGTTTAATAATTGATTCGCTGTCACAGTGGCGTATGCGCGTCGGCGTGTACTCCTAATTAAATAAGGAGAAATCACGAATACCTCTTACAGGGGTACAACTCGCGCGACCAAGGCAGGCGAGATGGTAAATGGGAATACTTGATAGATTTAGGAAGAAGAAAGAAACAGGGGAGGAACCTGTAAAGACTGGTTACTTTGAGAAAGATAACAAGGGAACTAGATATGAAACTTCGGGTCAAGCTGTTGCATACTGGTCAGCGCGAATGAGCAAGATCAAGAAAGACCCCTTTGTGTTGTTCATTTTTGACACAGAAAAAGAAGCTCATGATGCATTGATAGATCTCAGTTACGTCTATGCGGCAGAAGATAATGGAAAGCCGATATGCACCACAGTCCTACAATTTGGTTATTACCCAATTAGCGGAAAATATGAGGCATGGGTATGTGGATCAGAGCTAACCCACGATATGTGGCAAGAAGCTATGGGAAAGTTCAAAAAGCATGGTGGAAAACGAAAGAACGATCTTGAACCAGAAAAAATTGCTCCTGTAAAAAAGGAAGTCACTAAAGGTGACGTATCAAAAGTTCTTTTTGTCAGAGAAGATAAACAAAAAGGCGCTTTTGGAAAAATTATGACTTACAAAGTCTACAAGGCTCCCAACAAGGCATGTGCCATGGCATTTTTAGAAAAAAATCCAGTGACTAGAAGCTTGTATTATCTAGTGGTTGAAACACCGGAAGGAAACTTCTGCAGGGATATTCAAGGAATCTATAAAGAATAATATTGTGTGTTGAATGTCTGAAGAAAAGAAACCCAGTTTAGGTGACTCTGCTGTCGACATCTTCCTCATTGTTGTAGGATTTGGAGGCTTACTGTTCTGTGGGTGGGCTGTCGTCATAGGACCTTGGGCTTTCGACGATTTCATGGTCGATATACTGCCTTGGAGACATGAATACATTACGTCTATTAGGTCACCCATTACTTCGGACACTACATTCTGTTCGGATTTTTAGCCCTTCTCGGAATCTTGTTGGTTATCTTCATTGTCTCTTCGAGGATTACTCCTTCTTTAAGAGAAGCAGGAAAACCAGAGAGCTTTAGGAAGAAATGCTTGAAATGTGACAAAGAAACCCCTTGGCTTCTGAAGAGTGCCCATACTGCAGAGCAAGGCAGAAATAGCGCGCGAAAGAGGATTGTAACATATGTGCATGCGTCGTAGGCTTCTGAAAAAAGGAGAAGATGTGGGCTGCCGTAGCGCTATAGTCGGGTTTTGCTCTGCAACGATGGGCTTCTGCGCCTCTTTAACGTTATTTTTGCTATGATGACCGCGACTAAAGGGAGGCTTATCAAGAGTGACATGAGTATGGCCGTGGGAAATTCCGGTATCCATTCAGTTCCAGTCCACCGAATTATCGTTCCATATTCGCCTACTGCCCACCCATCGTCAGGGCTAACCATAAACACCGAATTGAGCCACCCGGTTGTTGGGCTTGTCACGTTGCTCCATGATGTTCCGTCCCAACAGATTATCGTTCCATATTCGCCTACTGCCCCCCAGCCTACTGCCCATCCGTCATCTGCACTAACCATAAACACCGAATAGAGAGTTGCCGTTGTTGGGCTTGTCACGTTGCTCCATGATGTTCCGTCCCAACAGATTATCGTTCCACCCCAGCCTACTGCCCATCCGTCATCAGTGCTAACCATGAACACTTCGTAGAGATCTTGTGTTGTTGGGCTTGTTACGGTGTTCCAATCTGTTCCGTCCCAGCGGATTATCGTTCCACCCCTGCCCACTGCCCATCCGTCGCTGGAGCCAACCATAAACACGTCCAAGAGATCTGCTGTTGTTGGGCTTGTCCAGCTCAACAAAACGCCTTCCGCACCTGCAATTGGCACACCCAAGCATAGCAACACCATCAAAACGAGCAGGCTTGCCGTTAAGAAACTACTCAACATGTCTCATCGCTCGTTCTATCTGATAAGTTCAGTTCTTATGTTTTATGGAAGAATTTCTGACCGAATCGAACAAGACCAGAAAAATGTTACACCGATGTTACAAGCAAAAGAAACGTTCCCATTATTTTGCGTCTAAAACCATTGCGCGCGCTTGAAAAGCTTCGGTTGCAACTACTGGAAAGGATTCATACTGCATAGTTTGATAGAAGCAGAAGGAGTT
>Ga0224501_10001301_pt1 | contig 19445 bp, 15 predicted proteins | sample SF_Oct11_sed_USG_4_FD_169105 | JGI IMG/M metagenome (GOLD analysis project Ga0224501, IMG submission 169105) | Sediment microbial communities from San Francisco Bay, California, United States - SF_Oct11_sed_USGS_8_1 | ecosystem: Environmental > Aquatic > Marine > Sediment | place: USA...
GTTTAATAAAAGAGCGTTAGAATTTGTATAATCAAGGTCAGATGTATTTTCGCCTGCGGTTATGGTGTAATAAAAAGTAAGTACCGCGGTACCAGTACCGCTTGAATATAAAGCCGCGCCGCCTGAATTTAGGGCAAGCGATGGAGTTCCGCCTGTTACATCTATATCCACAATTTCTGAAAAAACAATATTAACTAAAATTAAATCAGTTTCTTTGTAAGAGGCATCTGCAGTAGAAGAAGTCACGTTTGTGATAACCGGTATAGCACCGTCTATGATAATATTTTTATTGTAAGAGAGCGAATTTAATTCTCCGGGATTTGGCAGTGTAAGATTAGCATCGTTGCCCGCGATATCTTTAATAAAGGCTCCCGATAAAGCTAGTGCATTATTTGCCACATAATCTAAATCAGAAGATTGATGTTCAGGTTCAACAGTGTAATTAAAAAAAAGTGTATTTGTGCCGCTGCCCGAAGAATAATTTGCGATAGCATCAATGCCTCCTGTTTCAAGAGTAAGCGCGGGGGTACCGCCTGTTACAAACACAGATTCTGAAAAGACAATTTCAATTGAAACAGCACTGCCTGAATCATAAGAGCCGTCTGCGGTAGAAGAAGTAACCCAATTAACAGAGGGCGAAGAGGTATCAATAACAAGGTTTTTGTTAAAGCTTAGCGAACCTGCGCTGCCGGGATTAATTAATGTTAAATTCGCATCGTTGCCATAAATATCTTTAATGGATCCGCCGTTTAAAATTAAAGCCGTTGTATTTATATAGCTTAAGTCATTTGAAATATCAGAAGCTCCTACGATATAATTAAACTCAAGCGTGTCTGTTCCTGTTCCCGATGTATAAAAAATTGTACCTGTATCAAGAGTTAAAGAAGGGTTCCCGAAAGTAGTATCAACATTCAATATTTGATTAAATATAATATACACGGGAAGAATATCGGCCGCTTTATATGAACCGTCAGCTGCGGGAGAAGATACATTTAAAACAAAAGCCATATTGTCATTGTCTGTTATGTTCGCCATAACCGGGTTGATACTCTTACCTATATATTCAGATGCTGATGAAGCATTTAGTATATGAGTAATTGTTCCAATATGAAGAGTTGTTTCTACTATATTATCATTCACGGCCGATACAGATACAGTCTGCGGTAATGACCAGTTAAAAGGAGTAAACGTAAGTTGAAAAGAAGCACTTTCGTTTGCTGTTAATTGTGAATTAGCCAAGATATCAATAAGAACATCAGCAGAGGGTTCACTTGTTAAAACAACATCATAAGAATCGGTTATACCGTCTTCAGATATATCAGTTGTACCGCTTTCAGTTATGGTTATGCTGGCTGTATCTTTTATTATTTGAGAACTTTTACCATATGTTATATTGCCGGCCGCGTCTTCAAGTTTTACGCATACAATATAAGTACCATCTACATCAGATATTGTATTTATTGCGGGTATAATGCTATTGTTATATATTTGACTTGCGTCACATGTTATAAAGGGATTATCATTTATTATAGAAGTATAAAGCGCCATATTTATCGGATGATCATTACCACTTGCCGATAAAACCACTATTTCATTTGTCGAGTTTCTTTCTGGCAATTCAAGAAGATTATCTGCGGCTTCGTTTGCGCCTGCAAGTGAATTAAAAACGGGAGGTGTCTTGTCAAAATTTACACTGCTTGAATCTAAGACAGTTGTTACTTGTATTCCCTTGTTTCCCACGATATCGGCAAAATCAATGGTAAAAAATACCATACCTTCAGCTTCACTTTCGGTCATAGTAAATTCAGCCGTATAAGGCCCCGTGCCCGATACAACAGCCGTGTTACCAGAGATAGTAACTGTGGGGGCGGCGGATAATGATTCACTGGCAGTAATGTGTACAGCAATGCGATCACCTGTTTTTGCCAGAGATGTATCATTGACATTGTTAGAAATAATAGATACAATGTTAAGCTCAGGTATGATGCCGTCAATTGTTACTAGAAGAGGAGCAAGGCTGCTTGTGCCTGGTTTTGGTAAAGTTAAATCTACATCATTGTTTTGTAAATTGGTAATTGAACCGCCGTTTAATATAAGGGCATTTTCAGCTGTATAGTCAATATTTGAAAAGTTATCGCCCGGCTGTACAATATACTCAAAGATAAGAACATCAGTACCATTGCCTGAAGTGTATACAGCAGTTATTCCATCAGCTAGAGTGATAGCAGGCGTACCGTTGGTTTTTTCAACATTTACGATATTATCAAACTTTACTTTAATTAAAATGCTATCGTTTAACTTATATATTAAAGGAGCAGTATCTTCAAGAGAGACATCGACAACTGAAACAGATAGAATCTCTTTATCGTAACTTGAATCTAGTTTTTTTGTATTGTCAAATATTTCAAAAGTATTAGAATTACAGTTATAAACGGATGTTAATGCCGCTATAATTGCAGCTAATAAAATCTTTTTTAAATAGTTTGTACTCGTTTTCATAGTGTACTCCTTTTCATAACTAATAAAATGTGACGATAGTTGCATATATTTAAAAACAAAATGGGTCAATGTGATATTAAAATCAACAGGGAAACCATGCACAATAAGCGCACAAAAGAGACAAATTAACATACGAAAATAGCGCAAGGCAAGTAAATAAAAGTCTTTGACCTCTTATGAATGAGCGGTAAAGTGCCGTTTCGGTATGAATATTCATTTTATAAAAAAAGGATTTTTTTTGTTTTTTCTTTGGCAAAAATTTTTATTTAGCGTAGAAATTTTAGTTCCTATGGACGAAAGCCAGAAAGATCATTTGAAAGTTTACGGGTTAGTTTATAGGGCCATTGAAAAGGGAATAAAAGCAAAAATACTTTTAAATTATAGAGGCGGATCTTTTGTATTAAGTGATAATAGTTTTATTAGAGAATTTATCGCGCTAAATAGTTTAACATTTGAATCTTTTGAAGATGAAGATAGAAAAATTTTACAAAAAAAAATAGAAACAGAAAACATTGATGAAATTGAATTTGAAAAAGCCCCCAAAATAGCCATATACAAACCTCAAACAACAGAACCATGGGATGATGCAGTTACCATGGCCCTAGAATACGCTGATATTCCTTATGCGCAATTATGGGATAAGGAGGTTTTAACGGGTGAACTTCAAAAATATGATTGGCTTCATCTTCACCATGAAGATTTTACGGGACAATATGGTAAATTTTACGCGTTCGCGAAAAATATGCAGTGGTACCAATCAAGACGCCTCGTTTTTGAAGAAATGGCAAAATCAATGGGATACAAAAGAACAGCTGATCAAAAAAGAGATGTCGCGCTGGCAATTCAAAAATACGTTGCCGAGGGTGGATTTCTTTTTGCCATGTGTTCTGCCACAGACACTCTTGATATCGCACTTTCTGCTCAACATGTTGATATTGTTGATACTTTAATAGATCAAACCCCAATAACACCCGATTTTCAAAATCTATTAAAATATGAATATACCTTTGCGTTTGAAAATTATAAAGTATTTCCTGACCCTTATTTGTACGAATTTTCAGATATAGATATAAATCCGCAGGCAGAAGGCATCTTGCAAAATAAGAAATTTTTTACTCTTTTTGATTTTAATGCCCATATTGATCCTATACCGTCTCTTTTAACTCAAAATCACCAGCGAGAAATTGCCGATTTTTTAGGGCAGACAACAGCTTTCAGGCTTGATAAAATAAAACCAAGAGTATTAATATTAGCGCAAAGTCTTGGTACCTCGCGTGTTAAATATATTTACGGCGGATACAAAAATGGTTTTTTTAGTTTTTACGCGGGACATGATCCTGAAGATTACCAGCACTTGGTAGGCGATCCGCCTACTAATTTAAGTTTACATAAAAATTCTGCCGGATACAGGCTTATATTAAACAATATTCTTCTACCCGCTGCTAAGAAGAAGAAGAAAAAAACGTAATACCTATTTTATCTTTTCTTTGGCGGCCTAGGTGCAACTTGAGGTCTTTGTCCCTGAGGGGGGGGGGCGTCGTTCTGTCCAGGTTCATAATGAGATGCGTCACTAAGAAGACTTTCTACGCGATATTTAGGAATCATAAGCCAGTTGCCGGTATAATGGCTTTTGGTAACATAGTCGGTAGAGTTTTTGGCTATAGGTCCGTTAATTTCAATTTCTTCAATATATCCTGAAGATAACTCAACCTGTATTTTCGCGAAACTTTTAGGGGGATTTGCCTCTTTTGGAAAAAAAGAATTTCCCTGAAGGTCTGTTATTATTCTTAGTAAATTAATAACTTTACTTTTATCAGCGTCTATTATTTTACCAAGCGTGTTTAGTTCCCACATGTCATTTTCTTTTCTATGTATGCTGTAATTTTTTTCACCATTAAATTGAATACTTTTTATGTTTTCTGGAACAAAATTTACAATTTTTTTATCCCGAAAAGCGTCAATATTTTGGTTCCACTGACCCTTAAAGTTACCTTTTGCCGAATATACTGTTTTTTCTGAAGAAAGCCGTAGTAATGAGCTTCCCATTGCGGCTCCGCTTTTACCAAGGTATACATCGGCAAGTACCTGTTCGTTTTCTGATATAAATACCAAATGAAAATCTGAAGCGGCTACAGCGTATTCGATGTGTTTATTTTCTGAAGATGTTATATCATGATATTTTTTTACAGCCAATAAATCTACTAAAGCGTTTTCTATTTTTTCGCTATTGCCCCTGTAAACCGAGTTGTCTGCCAGATTTTTAACAAGCCATAAATCTTTATCTTTTTGAAAAGTTGTTTGAATTTTATCGCCCTGCTTTAGGTGAATCATTTTAATATTTTTTTCATTAATATCAATTAATCTTGGCGCTTTTTGATAGGTAAATTCAAAAAGTCCAAAAGGATCGTTTTTAAAAAATCCGAATATAAAAAAGAAAACACATAAAATTAAAAGAATTAAGTTTCTATTTTTGTAAAAACTCATTATTTATCTCCTTTAGTATTGTCTTTTTTTTCTTCTTCAACAGGGTCTTCTTTAAATAAAACCTGAATATTCGATAAATTTTTTCTTCTGTAGGCGACAAATGCTCCTAAAGCTCCTATAAATAAAACAGGCAAAAGAAAATTTAAAAGAGTTATTAAATTTTTCTCACCTTGTTCCATAGAAGGCAAAGGAGGTGTAGATATTTCTTTTTGTCTTACCTCAACTAACTCTTCCATATCGTTCATAATGTCAAGTGTCGATAAAAAGAAATTCATATTTACTCCCTGGCTTTGCAGAACTCCAATATTTATAATCGCGTAAGGGCTCCCTATAACCAATATTTGTCCCGGTTTTTCGCTTGCTTTTAAATACTCTTTGGGAGCTTCTTTAGGAAGCGGGTTACTTGAATAATAGCTGTTAAATCTCCCTTTTAAATATGCGGCAAGATCATATTGTCCCGTAGTCGTTTGGTTTTTATTCTGTAGTGATTCTTTTATAGCGTTTGGAGCGATAAAGATATTGTTTTTTTCTGTCCATGCTTCAGTAGATGTTCTTATCAAAATATCAATTTTTTTATCTTCACCATCAATAAGCTGTTTTTCATCAATTTTAATACTGCTTGTCCACGGTATAAATAAGCTGGGTAGATCTTTTGTAATTAAACTTGAATCGTGCATGTATCTTTCTTCAGCAACAACCCAAATGGGGTAGGGTATTTCAATTACCTGAAAAGGCCCAACAGGCTGTCTGAAGGGTAAAAAATTCTTTCTTTCATATACCATATCGTCAGAGATAGTAATGCCGTAGTTTTTAAAAAAACTTAATACATCAACATCAGCAGGTGTAGCCTGGCCCGTTTGAAGACTTATACTCATACCGCTCATCGCTAAAATAATATTGCCGCCTCTTAGTAAGAACTGGTCAATTTTAAATTTATCTATGGGTGACAAACGGTTTGGCCCTACAATCAAAAGAGTTGTAACTTCTGAAGGAATTTCTTCTTTTTCGGTATCAATATCTACTAAATTGCCATAAACTGTTTGTATGCTGTCTTTAAAAGCCTGAACAGTCGCGAAATTATCAGCATTTTGCATTAGTTCGCGTGTGTTAAATTCACCGTGATTTGATAAAAAGCCTACCTGCTTTTCACCCGGGTACGCGAGCCTGTATATTCTGCCGGTAAGCTCATATTCAAGAAGCCTTACGTTTAATATATTATCTATTATTTGGTTGTCGGAACCATAAGATAAAGCTAATGAAAAGTATACTGCCGAAATCTCCTGCTTTTTTTGATCTATAGAACCCATGCGGGCAGGACGAATTCCTAAATGGCTGGCTCTATTTTTTGCTTCTTCATCAGTATCTGGATCCAAGAAAATAAGTTTTATTTTACCTTTTGAGGCCGATGCGTATTCTTTTAAAAAATCTTTAAGATAACTTAGTTGTTGAATATGAGAAGCGGGAACTTCGTTTGAAAAAAAAGCTTCAATGGTTACTTTTTCTGGTAAATTTCTTAAAATATTTTCAGTTTTAGAGGTAAGCCTTAGTCTTCCTGATTTTGAAAGGTCAAATCGAAAGCTGCTGCCGTAACTTACCCAGTTAATTAGTAAAAAGAGAATAATAATTAAAATTGTTGTTATTTTTTTAGAGTTTTGAAAGTTTTTCATTGTATTTTTCATTCCTTTTTATCTGTTGTTTTCTATACTTCTATAGTTTAAATAAAGAAACAAGACACTGAAAGAAATAAAGTAAATAATATCACGTGTATCTAAAAGGCCTCTGGCTAAAGATTCATAATGCCAGCTTACAGAAAAAAAAGCGGCAAAAGTTTTTAAAGAACCCAGCGCTTCTAAAACAGGGTCAAAACCGAGTAAAAATAATAGAAAAATAGACAGCACCGACAATAAAAAAGCAACAATTTGGTCTTTAGTTAACCATGAAAGCATTAAACCTAAAGAAATATAAGCTGCTCCCATGCAAAAAGCGCCTATGTATCCGCCTATAATAAGAAACCAGTCTGGCTCGCCTATAACAGCTACTGTTAATGGAATAAAAAAAGTAGAAGCCAGCGCTACGCCAAGAAAACCCAGAGCCGATAAATACTTGCCGAGTATGGCCTCGGCATGTTTAATAGGAAGCGTAAATAAAAGTTCAATAGTGCCTGATCTTTTTTCTTCGGCCCATAGCCTCATGGTTACCGCGGGTATAAAAATTATATAGGCAAGTCTAAACGTGGCAAAAAACCCGTCAAGTGAAGCTCTGCCTATTTCCCAAAACTGGGTAAAGACAAAAAAAATCACATTGATTAGAAAAGTAAAAATTGCTAAAAAAACAAAGCCAATAGGCGTGTTAAAATAATTCATAAATTCCCTTTTGAATATTACATTTACATTTTCAAAAGATATATTGAATTTTTTTGAGTTCAATTTTTACCTCCCGTAAGTGATTTAAAAATATTTTCAAGGCTTGTTTTATCAGTATACAGTTCGGTTAATATCCAGTTTTTTTCTACGGCTGTTTTAAATATTGTTTCTGCGGCGTCAAAAGATGCGGTTATTTGAAAACAGGTCTTTACGCTGTCTGAAGATAAAAGTTCAACAGATTCATTAACGTTGTTAAATATGTTTGAAAACATTTTTTCAGCTTCGGTTGCTTTCCCTTTTATAGTTACCTGAATATGGTGTGAACCTTCTTTTAGTTTTTCTATGTCATTTAAGCTGCTGTCTAAAACTTTTTTACCTTCAGAAATTATAATAGCTCTCTTGCAAACAGCTTCTACCTCAGCTAATATATGGGTGCTTAAAATAATAGTTTTATCTTTTGAAAGATTTCTAATTAAATTTTGCATTTCATTTATTTGGTTGGGGTCAAGGCCAGATGTAGGCTCATCAAGAATTAAAACCGCGGGGTCGTGAAGTAAAGCCGCGGCGAGACCCACTCTTTGTTTGAATCCTTTTGATAAAATAGAAATAGGGCGGTAAAAATATTTTTCAAGGCTGGTCGCCGATACAGATTTTTCAATACCTGAAGCTAGTTTTTTTTCGTCAAGGTTGTGTGATTTTCCTATAAAAGCCAGATAGTCAGAAACAAGCATATCGGTATAAAGAGCCGCAGTTTCAGGAAGATAGCCAATCATTCTTTGAACTTCTTGCCTGTTTTCTTTAACGGAACTGCCATCAATAACCGCATCACCTTCTGCCGGTTCGTAGTAGCCGGTAATCATTCGCATTGTGGTTGTTTTACCGGCGCCGTTAGGGCCCAACAAACCCACAATTTCACCTTTTGAAACCTGAAAACTTATATTGTCTACGGCCTTAATGTCGCCAAAGTTTTTTGATAGATTTTTTACTTCAATCATGATTTATTTATCTTTTTATTGGTTTGTCAGAAAATAAAAAAAACTTAGGGTGTCAATTTTTTTTGAATTGTAATTTAACTTTAAAAATATTTGAAAATTTTTCAATTAATAAAGCGCGAATTCAGTACTGGTTATACGGCACTTTATTAAAAATTCTTGACAAAGTGAATTTGAATAACTAAATAAAGTTTAATGTATTTATAGAAGAAAAAATTATTTTAAAATTAAGAATACTTTTCTTTTTTTAGATAAACACAAAAGGAGCATAAATATGAAAAAAAACATTTTGATTATTACCATATTAATGACAGCGATATCTTTTCAGACAGCAGCCGCTGGTTTGAAAACTAAATCTCCTGAAAAATTTAACAAAGGAGATTTTTTTATTGGCGCCAATGCGGGCTTAGGCTTCGGAGCTGTTTTTACGGGTAATGCTGAATATGCTGTTCATGAGAATATAGGTATTGGAGGTATTTTTGGATATTCATCATTTGATTTGCTTTGGGATAAATATAAATTAATGTTAGTTGGGGTAACGGGAGAATATCACATAGGTATAGATAATAAAGATGTCGACCTGTCTCTTGGCATAATGGTAGGCTATTTTAAATTTATAGAACCCAAAATTTTGGGTGCTAATAGTATATCTACTTTCGCAAGAGGTGTTTATGTGTCAGGCAGATACTATATTGCCGATAACGTAGCGCTAAAAGGCAAACTGGGATATAGCTTATCATTTATAGAAGTGGGTATTGATTTTAGATTGTAATTTTTAATATTACCATGCCCAGCCTAGGCCTACTGAAATAATATAGCCCCCAGGAAGATATATACTCATATCTTCCTGAATTCGTTTATCGAGTTCTACCATATCAAAAGATGAGACATCGCCTTTAACTATATTATAGTGTTCTTTATTACCAACTATTATGCCGTATCCCAGATCTAAATAAATTTTTCTGGAACTAGTCGCTCTACGCGTTAGCATTAAACTAAAATTAACGGTTGTAATCGGGTTTTTTTCATAAACAATATCAATATAATTATAATCATAGTAACCGTAACTATTGATTGTTTCGGTTTCAAGTGATAATGAGCTGTTGCCTCCCCCCATATTGTAAGCTCCCGTAACGGCAAGAGCGCCCCCAAAAGGAAAATCAAAATTGTATCTTATGCCAGAAGACAAACGGCCTCCCCACATGCCTTGTCCGCCCCCAAAATTCCAAGAGATTGCATCGGTTAAGCGGTAATCAAGTCTCATGCCTATACCGCCAACAGTACCGTTCCATCCTGTTTCAATTTCTATAACAGCTTTCATTTCTTTGGTGTCTTTCCAGTTCTCTTCACGGTCTGATGTTTTTTTGTACGTTTTACCAACTAGCGAACCGACCATTTTTTTTGCCGCATTAGGAAAATCGCTTTTTCTTTTTATGACAATATCTTCTGCTTTTTCGTATTTTTGCGACACAACATCTAAAATTTTACCGCTAATGGCGTATTCACCAAAGGCTTCCATTGCCGAGCCTACCATTATTTTTTCACACTCAAGTGCGTTGCCTATATCAATGATGCATTTTTCTGTTGTACAGGAACCTTCGCCAACACCCTGCTTTTGGGTTTGCATTTTTACCATTTCATCAAGCTGATCATTACTGATAACGTCAAAATAATCAGTTTTAATTAATTCTGACCGTATTCTTTCCATAAGGTAGTCAACTTCAGATTTCGTTACAGTACCGCCAAATTTAAATGGTAAAACGGCAATTCTGTATTTTTCTGTGGTTGTTTCGGCGTTTATCGTGTAGAAACCTGATAAAATGCTTATAATTAGTATTGTTTTAAATAGATTTAAATAATAGTTTTTCATATTGATTGATATCCTGTTGAAATAGAAATTTTTAATATTTATTAAGTCATTTATCATATATTAGACATATTATCAAGTAAAATATTTTGTAAATATATCTTGACGCTTTATTGAGTTTTTTTATTTTTTGTCATTAAATAAAGGAGATATCAATGAATAAAATAACTTTCTTTTTGATAACATTCTGGCTGTTTTTTGCGGTAGGAAGCTTGACAGCGCAAGCTTCAGAAAATACAGAAACAGAAGAAAATAAAGAAGCAGTAGAAAATGAGCAAATTAAAACCGATAAATTAGAAATAGAAAACAAAAACTCATTAAATAGTACGCCGTTTTCGCTTTTATTGTCAACCGCATTTGGCGGCGGAACGACCGGTGTAGACTTAAATGACACCAGCCAAAGCGGCTTGGGCTATGGAGCTAAATTGTCATCGTTGTTCAGGTTGTATTTTGTGGGTATTGAAACAGAGTTTTCATATCTCTCTTTGGGAAATATTGACTATGATGTACCAATACCTTCTGGTGCAGCAGGACATTCAGAGGGTCATGGGCATTACTGGAAAACCAATCTTCTTTTAGGCTACATGGGTTATATCAGGCCCGGTCAAATGGGGCATGCTTTCTTCTATTTGGGGATGGGTTGGGCCGACTGGGAAAGAACTCAAACAAAATCTACCATTAAGGTAGACGGTTCTATTGCAAGTACAAATGAAGACGAAATTGTAACAAGATATAATTTAGATAACGGAGCTATTTTACTCGGATTTCGCCTTTTGGGAACCAGGCCCTATGAAAATTGGAGTTTAATTTGGTCATTAGGCTTTCAATTTAAAGGGGTTGTGCCTAAAAGCATTAGCGTAGAGAATTTAACGACCGGTGAGAAAAATGAATATACGGGAGTAGAGTTTGACGGTAAAGAAACAGGTGGCGCAAATTTTGAGATAGGCTTAGGCGCTGCCTTCAAAGAGTATGGTCTTGGTGTTTACTTGAATTGTGTAATAATGGATAGTGCCATAGCCGTTGCAGATTTTTACGGAAATTATGACCCGGCAATAGAAGGGTCAGAAAAAGATGAAATAAATGTTTATGTTGGCGCATATTATGAACTTGCGGTAAGAAAGCAGTTTGATTTTTAATAGGAAAAAAATCGTCGGGTTTCTAAATTTTTTATGGTGACTAAAATGGGCTGCCTAAAGCCCCTCTTTACTTTATTATTACTACTTGTTACTTGCGTTTTATTTTCGTAACTTACATAATTCATAAAATAAAACGTACTAAACGATTATAAAATGAGCACATTTTGTCAATTCAAATTTATATAATTTTTTAAGCCTTGGCGGCTCGAAAAACGTTTGTTTTTTTCATATGCTTTTTAAAATCAAGAAGAAGAATATTTGTCTGCTGAAATTTATTGTTGTCTTTTTGTTTATAACTTTTTTACTGTCTTTTATAAACCGTAAAAATTCAAATGCATTTAAAAATTTTACGGTAAAAAAAATTAAGAGGTAATAGAATGAAAAAAATTTTTAAGATAAAACTGCTGGTACCAGTTTTAATTTTAAGCCTTAATTATTGCGCTTCTATGGTAAAAAAACCGGCGGTAAATAAGGTTAAAAAAATCGCGATTATCAGCGTTTCGGCTAATCGCGCCGTGTATAATACTCAGGGCGGCGGATTTACCGGCCTCGCGACTTTGGTGGCAGATAAAGAAAGTGATGAATCTCCCGCGGCTTTTGGCGGTGCAACTCTTTTAAAACATGCCGAAGATAAATTTGCCCAAAAGCTTTCAGAAGTTGAAAGTTGGCAGGTTATAAACGGCGATAAAGTAACCGCGAACCCTAAGTTTGTCGAGTATGCCAAATGGGTAGAAGACTATCGTAAGAGTAAGGCGTTATGGAACCTTTATAAATTGGGCACGCATAAAATTAAAGATACGGCTCACTCTATAATTCCTGTTATGGAAGATCCAGAAGTAAAAAAACGCTTGGGTCAGCTTTTAAAAGATCTAAATGTTGATACTATTATGGAACTTAATTTAGATATTGCTTATTATGCCAGTTTTGCCATAGGCGGCATGGGAGCGGCGCGCGCCATTGTAAACGCGAGAGTATTCGCGTTAAATTCAGATTTAGAAATCGCGGTTGATAATGGGCAAGTAAGAGCGCAGGGTTCTGGTTATACATCTTCTAACTCAACAGGTATGGTAGCGAGCTCTATAGGCTATAATGGAGAAGTAGAAGATATGTATAAAGAAGCTATTGAAAAAGCGGCAGAAGGTTATAAAAAAATAATTTTAGAAGAATTAAACGAAAAGTAAACTATACAATGTTTTATATTACCGGTTAATTAAAAAACCGGTAATATAAAATATATCATTTTAAAGCAACACCCATTCCCGCGAGAATAGAATAAAGCTTTTTAAAAAGAGATTTATTGTCGCCATAGGGGCAAAATACCACAATGCCCGCTATCATAAAAACTGCTTGTGTTCTATTTGCTTTTGCCTTATATGAAATGATAGCGTCTTTTTCGTTTTTATAGAAAATCATTGTATAACGGGCGCCTTCATTTTTTTCTGAAGAGTATGCAATTGCGTTTTCAGTTTCCCATATTTTAAAAAAATAAATATCTTGAAAGTTGTTTAATTTTTTTATAATTTCGTTTTTTTTATTAAAAATAAAAGAAATATTCTCATCGCTATAAACTTTGTTTGATTCATAATCATGTAAAGGTAAAATTCTTGAAACAGTGCTATTATAAAGATATCCGGCTTCAGTATAGTTTTCAAATAACTGGTACGCGAAAACTTCATATAAAAAAGCAGCCTGATATGCGTAAGAACCTGTGGTGGTTTTATCACAGCCAGGAGCACTTTTTAAAACAAATTCTGGCTGCCCCACCGAAATAAAAGGAAAATTATCGGGACAGGGTACATGTGTAAATCCGCCGTAATCTGAATGTCTGGCTTCATGAATTAAAATGTACATTTTTTCAAGCTCGGTAGAAATAAAAAATTCGTCGCCTATAGAAATATTTCCTGCACCGTCATTGGTGGCAACGGTCCATGTATTAACATAATTTAAGCTTTTCATTCGTTTTAACATCCAATGAAGCAGATTGGGGCCGTTTATTTTAAATTGAAATAATTTTTCAAAATTAGAATATTCATTGTAAATTTTGTTATTCACTTTTAATTTTTGGGGATTGATATTATAGATTTTTTGAAAAGTTTCAATAGTTATTTTTTTCTGTTGTTCATTAAAGCCATTAACTTTAATTTTATTTTTGGCGAATATTGATTCGCTAAGCTTATCGGCCGCGTATAAATTTGTTTTTGTTAAGATAAGTAGCAGTATAAAAATATTTTTACTCATGTATACGTATAAAATAAAAATTGTCTTTAATTCAAGGATTTTTTTTAAAAAATGTTAAAAAACTAAAAAAAATTATTTACATAACATGCATATCTGTTTGTATGTACTTAGTTAATTTTTTAGAGATATATGGTTTTATTAGCGTAGAAACGCTTGGTATCTCCTATGTAATAGGCTCTAAATAATTACAAAAAACCTTAATATAAATTTTAGGAGGAAAGAATGAAAAAAATTATTATGTTTAGCTCTATGGCAGTGCTTGCTACAGCGTTAGTATTGGCACCCGCTAAAACAGAAGCGAAGAGCTACGGTATGGGTGGTTGCGGGGTAGGCGCAATAGTAATAGGAAGCCAGCCCGGCATGATACAGTTAGTTGCCTCGGCAATCAATTGGTATTTTGGGGGATTACAAACTTCTGCTATAACTTCTGGTACATCACATTGTACTGATGACGGTGTTATTAAAGCCGAATTAGAGCAAAGAGTATTTATGGCTCATAATATTGACAGCCTAAAGCTTGAAGCCGCGAAAGGCGAGGGAGAGAAAATTAATTCTCTTGCTTACCTTATGGGATGCTCAATTGAAAGCATGAATGATTTCGGTACTTTAGCAAAAGAAAAGTATAACGATATCTTCAATGGCGAAGAAAAAGAAAGCGAGTGGGTTCTTTATAGACTCAAAGAAGCTGTGGCCGCCGACAATAAGCTAGCGGGAACCTGCACAAAGGTATGGCTATAAGCCTTAACTATAAAGGAGTATGAAAATGAAAAAAACATTACTTTCATTAACAATGGCAGCAGCTGTAACGGCATTTGCATTTATGCCTGCTAATGTACACGCAGCTTATGGAACAGCAGGATGCGGTTTAGGCGCTGTCGTAATTGGCGGCGGTGACGGCTTTTTGCAGGTTAGCGCGGCTACTACTAATGCCAGTTTCTACAGTCAAACCATAGGAATTTTACTTGGTACATCAGAATGTACTGACAGCGGGGTTATTAAAGCTGAAGTAGAACAAAAAGTTTATGCTTTTAATAACTTTGAAACGCTAAAAAAAGAAATGGCAAAAGGCGAAGGTGAATCTCTGTATACATTTGCTCATCTAATGGGATGTAGCGCAGAAGCAGTACCTGCTTTTGGACAAATGACACAGGCAAACTATGGTCAGATCGTTTCTGACTCAGAAGTAACACCTGAATCGATGCTGAATTCTGTAAAAGAACTAGCAAAAAACGATAGTACACTTTCAGGTACTTGTTCAGCTCTTTAAAATATAGAGCTTAAACGAAAGGCGTCTTAAAAAGACGCCTTTTTTATATTTTCATCATATTGTAAACCGAGTAATGGCAGTTATATCTCAAAAAAATAATTATAGTTTAAAACAGTTCTCATTATTGTCTATAATGTTTTTTCTCTTTTCTTTTTCAAGCTTATGGGCACAAGATATATCGGGTGTTGACGAATCAAAAATGGATTTAAGCAATTCTACCAGAGAACTTATGAAAAATATTAAAGACTCTGATATTAATAAAGAATATTTAATTGAACTTATTGAAAAATCTAGAGATTTAAAACTTTCTGAAGAAAGATACTGGATGGTTCTTATGCATTACAAAAAAAAAACGTTTAACAGGTTTGAAAGCTATGTTGACGGTAAATTTTTTTTTAATGATTCCGAAGGTAAGTATGAACCTCAAAGAGAGTTAGAAGCTACATTAAAAGGTTTTTTTTATGGAGATAAAGAAAATCCGTTGATTTTGCATCCTCAGTGTCGTTTTACTGCCAGATATCGTTGGTTAAAAGAAAAATTATCAATTGAACCATCAAAAATTAATGAATTTCAATGTACAAGATTTGAAAAATGGAAAAAGTCTTTAGATGTTGAATCTGTAACACTGGTCTTTTCTTCTTTTTACTTGAATAATCCGGCTTCGATGTATGGTCATACTTTGTTAAAACTTAATAAAAGAAGAAACATAAAAGGTCTGGATCTTCTTGATTATGGACTTAATTTCGCGGCTAACCCCGGTAATATAGATATTATTAGTTACGTTTATTTTGGCTTATTGGGCGGTTTTCCCGGATATTTTTCTATTTTCCCGTATTATATGAAAGTTAATGAATACAATGATACTGAAAGTAGAGATTTATGGGAGTACCATTTAAACTTAAATGGAGATGAAATTGAAAAAATGATGTATCATATTTGGGAACTCTTAGGAACATATTTCGATTATTACTATTTTGATGAAAATTGCTCTTATCAAATATTATCGGCTCTAGAAGCCGCTAGACCAACGCTTTATCTTTCAGATAAGTTTTCATTTATTGTTAAACCTGTTGATACATTAAAACTTGTTTCTGAGCAGAAAGAATTAGTAAGCAGTTTAAAGTACCGCCCCTCTGTGCTTTCTAAATATAAGATAATGTATTCTAATCTTTCAGACAAAGAAGCAGAATTATTTTCTGATATGTTGTCAGATCATATTTTACTGCCTGATGACCTAACGCCAGAGAGAAAAGCTTTTATTATAGAAACATTTTTTGAGTTTTCAACCTACAAAAAATATTTAAATGAAGGTCAAGTGGAAGAATCTGAAAAAGAATATTATAATAAACTTTTATTATTAAGAAGTAAAATAGATGAAAAACCAAATATAGAATTTATAAATACAATACCTGAAAACCAAAACCCATTATCGGGTCATGAGAGTACGCATGCTTCGGCAAATTTTGGATATTCAGGCAGAGGCTATTTTACATCTCTTGTTTTCGCGCCAGCTTTAAGAGATCACATAGATTCTCCAGTTGGATATTCTGCGTATTCTCAGCTTTATATGTTTGCCGTAGGTATGAAATACTTTTATGAAGAAAAAAAATATCCACAGCTTGATTATTTTAAATTGATGGAAGTCATTTCTTTATCTCCATTAAATAGGCATATATATAGACCATCGTGGAAGTTAAGCTTTGGCGCGAAATCTGGTTATAATGAGTTGCTAAAAAAAGAAGATACTGATAGGATATACGCTTATTTTACGTATGGTATGGGGCCCACTTTTGAAAGTTATGACTGGGGATATCTGGATAATTTCGCCTGGTATACGCTTATTGGCGCAGAATTAAACGGAGGGTATTTATTTCACAAAGGATATCGGGCGGGTACGGTGGTTTCATCAGGTATTTTATGGCGAATGACATTGTTCTGGAGCTGGAAAATTGAAGCGAACCATCATTGGATGTATCCTGATTATAAAAATGACTGGTTTGATTTTAAGGCCAAAACAAACATTGGTTTTAATCAATCATTTGCTTTAGAAGCGGCTTATGAATATCATTTAAAAGCAGATAATTATAACGAGATCTCTGCCAGTGTTAAATATTATTTTTAAAATTACAGGTTTTTATAGAATATTTTAATTTATTTTAAATGTTATTTAAAGGCTTTGGTTTTTTCTCCTTAATAATGTTTCTAAACTGCAACAGCTTATTTTATTATCCAAATAAAAAAATATATTCAACCCCTGAAGAATACAACTTAAAATATGAAGATATCTTTTTTCAAAGCAAAGACGGCACAAAGCTTCATGGATGGTTTATTTACGCGAAAGAACAATCTAAATTAAAAGGAACTATCATACAATTTCATGGTAACGCACAAAATTTAACCAGTCATTACCGTTCTTTAGTATGGCTTACTGAACACGGCTATAATTTATTTACTTTTGATTACAGAGGATACGGTAAGTCAGAAGGCGATATTGATAAAACCGGTATTCGGGAAGACGCAAAAGCGGCGCTAGAGTATATAAGAAATATACCGCAAAAGAAAAAAGGTAAGCAAACAATAATTTATGGTCAAAGCCTTGGCGGTATAAAAGCAATAGATGCTTTCTTATCTTTTCAAGAAAAAGAGTGGGTATCTTGTGTTATTATTGAATCGTCATTTGCTTCATATCAAAAAATAGCAGAAGACAGACTCTCGCAAAGCTTTATTACCTGGCCCTTTCAATTTCTGGTGTTCTTGCTTGTGTCAGAAGAAGGCAGTGTTGAAGATAAAATAATAGATATTTCACCCGTGCCTCTTATTGTAATTCACGGTCAAAAAGATAATACGGTTCCGTTTGAGTTTGGCACAGATATATTTAAACGGGCCATAAAGCCAAAGCATATTATTGAAATACCAGAGGGTGGTCATATTAACTCTTTTATGGTTAACGATGGAAAATATAAAGAAACTTTTTTAAGAATTATAGATAAAACTTTAAAAATACAATGACAAACTTTTGGTAATTCACTATATTGTATATAAAAGTAATTAAAAAATTATAAAAAAAAGGGGAGTATTATGAGTGAAACAGCGAAATTAATTTATGAAGGCAAAGAATATGAAATTCCCGTTATTACGGGCTCAGAAGGCGAAAAAGCTCTGGATATATCAAAGTTAAGAGGCGCTACCGGATATATTACCCTTGACAGCGGCTTTGTGAACACAGGTTCCTGTAAAAGCAGTATAACATTCTTAGACGGTGAAAAAGGAATACTTCGTTATAGGGGCTATCCTATAGAGCAGCTTGCCGAACATTCTACATTTTTAGAAGTCGCTTATTTATTAATATATGGTCAGCTACCCACAGAAGCCGAATATAAAGAATTTAAACATATAGTTACTCATCATACCATGATTCATGAAGATTTAAAGCGTTTATATGACGGATTCAGAAAAGATTCACATCCGATGGCGATTTTAAGCTCTATGATTTGCACGCTTTCTGGCTATTACGGTGAATCAATGGACCCTTTAAATGAAAGACATCAGGAAATATCAATTTACAGATTAATCGCGAAAACCCCTACGATAGCCGCTTATTCTTTTAAAAAGTCAATAGGTCAGCCGTTTATTTATCCTAAAAATTCTTTAAGCTATGTGGCTAATTTTATCAACATGATGTTTTCTGTTCCCACTGAAGACTATTATATTGATCCCGTTGTAGAAAGAGCGTTAGATCTGCTTTTAATACTGCATGCTGATCATGAACAAAACTGTTCGGCTTCTACCGTAAGGCTTGTTGGTTCCAGTCACGCGAATATTTATGTGTCGGTAGCCAGCGGGGTAAACGCTTTGTGGGGGCCTCTGCACGGCGGCGCGAATCAGGCAGTTATTGAAATGCTTAAAGAGATACATGAAGCGGGAGGTGACATTAAAAAATTCGTAGATAAAGCAAAAGATAAAACATCGGGCTTTCGGCTAATGGGTTTTGGACATCGAGTTTATAAAAACTTTGATCCGCGGGCGGTTATTATTAAAAAAGCAGCCGATGATGTATTAACCAAACTTGATATTCACGATCCGCTTCTTGATATAGCCAAAGAACTTGAAGAAGTGGCGTTGTCAGATGAATATTTTCTTGAGAAGAAGTTATATCCGAATGTTGATTTTTATTCGGGTATAATATATAAAGCTCTGCGTATACCGGTAGAAATGTTTACCGTAATGTTTGCTCTAGGCAGAATGCCGGGATGGATAGCCCAGTGGAGAGAAATGATTTATGATAAAGAAACCAAGATAGGCAGACCAAGACAGATATTTACAGGTGAAAATAAAAGAGAATATGTTAAAATAGCACAGCGAACGTAAATATATGCATAAATTAAGCCATTGGTACATAAAGGGTCGTCGTTTGAAAATTTATTTATTTTCCCTGTTTTTTTTGAACTGCCGCTCGTTCATAAAAAAATATTTATAGGGAGAGTTAATAGGATGGTACCCCCCTGAAGCGATTGGAATATTTTCAAAATAATGGTCTATACGAAAAGGCAAAAAATTTAATATATTTCTTGATATTGTTGGTTCTCTATCTTGAATAAT
>Ga0224501_10001302_pt1 | contig 19437 bp, 10 predicted proteins | sample SF_Oct11_sed_USG_4_FD_169105 | JGI IMG/M metagenome (GOLD analysis project Ga0224501, IMG submission 169105) | Sediment microbial communities from San Francisco Bay, California, United States - SF_Oct11_sed_USGS_8_1 | ecosystem: Environmental > Aquatic > Marine > Sediment | place: USA...
AGTTACAGTTAGTCAGTTACTGTTGTTACTGTTAGTGTGTTACTGTTAGGAGTAGGAGTAGGAGTAGAACTAGAACTTTCTACTAGAACTTAGAGTTAGAGTTAGAACTAGAAGTAGAACTAGAACAGTGTTGGTTGTTTTGAAATTCCATTCCACTAATTGGCGTGCATGGACATACAAAAATACACACCTATTCTTTTTTTGAACGTACCTCTTCGTCGTTGTCTATAGGTTTTGGTTTCCCCGTTGCATCTTGCTGTTGTGGCTCATTTTCTTTCGAGACCGGTCTCTCACGTTTTCTACTGGAGGCAGCCATTACTCGAATTAGGTCACAAATCCAAACTGACAACCAGGCCTGTATGAAATTAAATGAATCCTATTTTCCCTCGTAATATAAATACATCGCTATCAAAATATTTATCTTCCGATCAGAAAATCTTATATTTGACATTCGGACACAGAAACGAAAAGCAGGGAACACCAGATAAGGGGTTGTCGCTGCGCCGTCTGTTTTGAAATGTGTACATCAGTTTCCTGTCCACATCTTTCCTTCTTTCATGCCTCACTGCACTCTTATTCTTAACTATTGCAGCCACTCTCTTTCTTTTACTGGCTCTCTAAACTAAAAGAGGTAAGTATTTATTTGAGATTTCATTCACCGACTTCAAGACTATATATACCTTGTTGATACTTGTGATGATAAGTAACTCCAGTCTGACTCTGGACTGCAGTCTGGGCGACTGACTCCGGTCAGTGGAGTGAGTGGCTGAATAGAAAAGTGAGGTTTTATGTGATTTGATTTTGATAATGGGTGATAGTTTTATTTTACACGGATAAGACTAGAAGTCTTTTTACATTAAGGTCTATGAAGCGAAGAAAGCATTGGTCCGGTAAACAGAGTCCACTTGACTTGACAGTCCTGGTCAGCATTGGAAAGGCCTTGTGGCTTGTCAGCGTTGAAAATGTGGATGACTGAGTGAGTGAGTCACTCACAGCCAGTCACTCACTGACTCACACTGTCACTCAGTCAGCGACTCGCTGACTCCTGAGTCAAAACACAGTGAATCAAACGCAAGATGTACTGCCACTGACTGGCTGAGCAACTGCTTCATACTGACGCAGTCCACTCCATGCAAATATATAAATTAATAAAGACGAACTCCAGAGCCCAAAATCCAGACCAAAGGCATAAAATAGGTAGCAGTAAGCAGTAACAACAGTCAACTGTCTGTTGATGCATGGTGATAAAAGACTTTCTGCCCCTATTCCTAATCCTACCTTTTTGTTTAAGTCCTACTAACAAATATGAAACATTGTCACATTGTGGTTCTGTAAGGAATGGCCTTTATTACTACTGTCCCGATCTAACGCATCAATGAATCCATTGCCAATGTATTCTCAAAGCAGAATTCAGAAATTCACTTGATTAAAAGCTTACGCAAACTATAATGTATGTTCTTTTTTACTTTATAGTTATGTCAGAGGCGATAGCCGCTGGGCACAATGGTCGAACCCAAGAATTGGGTGATGCAGCCAATACTGAGCAAGCGGAAGTTGAGAAGAGTAAAATAACCACTACTAAGATGAATGTTGTACTTTTCATGATGTTATTCATCGATTTGCTTGGATTTACTGTGATTCTTCCGTTGATGCCGAAGCTCCTAGAATATTATGGCAGCGAGGAAGGGACTGTGAGTAAGCCTCTATAGTCCATGACGCATAGATAACAACAAAATGCTATACGTGATTGCTTGGTGAACATATGCCATACTTGGAGAAAAATTCCTTTTTTGTTAAGACTAATGGGCATGCCATACAATGGCAAATTGTTGTCAGATACGCGAAAACCTCACGAATCACAACACAAATCCTAAATCACACTGATTGGTCAAATCACTTCCAAATGTCTTGGGAATTCCATCGCTATGCCGTATTTTGTGAGAACTAAAGCAACAATGGCGCACCAGCTAGCAGTGGGCCAATGAGTGTGACTTTGAACACAATCCCCAAGTACAGTATTTCAGAGACACATTGTGGAAAGATCGCTGATGATCATAGCCATCCACTGAACTAATCCACCAAAGTACACTGTCCCTTAAGATCCATGAGAAGGACCGTATCATACAAATCACTACAGTGCCAACAGCTAAATGGGAGAAAGTATACTATACTATATGAATAGGATTAACCATTTTTAATGTCTTCTGATTCTAGTGTCTTTTATTTTATTTTATTTTCCTTTTATTGTAAGTACTTTAATACTGTCCATCCCGACATCAGAAACTGTGAAAATAAACTACGCACTACAGACAAAAAATCTAACGACAACGTAGCTGAAAATCGGACTGCGGTATGGCAAAAAGTACTTTCATTGGCTGCCCATGGTCATCTGAATTGGGGAAGCCCTGCGCTAGTTTGCAGAGCTTACTCATGTACAAGTGTGTAAGAACACAAGTTGCGAATTCATTGTGAAAAGCAATTATCATTTCGCTAATCACAAATTCGCTATTGGCAGACTCTTTCTCTTGGTGTCTCTAGCATTGCAGGCGAGGATTTTGTGTTGTCCGCAGATTCGCTCTTTTGTCTTGTCTAATGTATGCTCAGGTTGTTTCTCACATATGATTTCAGCTCATATTGTCCTGTCATGCTTTGGTCTGTATTAGATGTACGGATAGATTTTTCTATGTATCAGATTATCATACTCATAGAGTTACGTTCTCTGGGGCACACTGATGCAAGCAGAAAATCTCCTAATGGCCCAGTCACTCTGGGAGACTCCAAATCAGTTGGCCAATATCCGCAGTACTTCTGACAGATGTTCAGTTGTGGAGCATGGAATGACTTTTTCTACCATGAGACTGATATCTGGTTATGTTTTGTAGGATGGGTTATATCTACTGATGCAGAGGTCTGTCACTGGCTTCAGGGATTTAGTTGGAGCGCCCAATACTCCGAAATGGAATTCTGTTCTATTTGGAGGTAGTAATGAAATGTGTCGATTGTGCTTATAAATATCTCTGCTAAAACAAATGCAGCTATTGAGTTGACCTAATTTCTGTACTTACCCATGTTTGATTTTAGGTTTTATTGGATCACTGTTTTCACTACTTCAGTTTATAGCTTCTCCATTTATTGGAGCTGCATCAGATGTCTATGGAAGGCGTCCAATGATGCTCATAACAATGGTAAGATATCCTAATAAGATTTACATTAATTCTAAATGGCCAACTTCCTGTTTGCTAAAAGTTTTCGCTAATGTGCAGCTCAAGCCACTGGGCCCGTATATTTCTAAATGAAGTTCAATGAAGTACCTACCCAACTCTCATGAAGAGCTAGATTTGGTCTGGGTATTTCTTACAGTGGACATTTGAATTAGAGAATCTATCTACATCTGGGCTCATATATATCTGGGCTGGAGTATTGTCAGATTCAGTATTTATGAGTCATGGGCCCTTTGTGGTAATAGAATGTAACTATTGTGTAAGGTTAACCTGTGTGAAGCATACCTACATCAAGATATTACCAAGGAACCTTATTTTACATCTGTTTTTTTTCAAAATGACCCAGCAAGCTCGACTTGTTTGTTCTTAATTGTTTTCTTCCAAAATATACCCATTTAAAGTCGCAAGTGGAATATGTCCAATTTTAAACGCGCTGTCATATTTTTCAGTACGCCATTTTTCTGAAGAAATCGTTGCCTGGCATTATTGATAAATAGTCGAACATGATAACATATGACTACCAATGGTTGATGGGATTCTCCATGGTCAAAGAGTATAAAATAGTCAGCACTTCATTCTAAAAATAAACATCCAAAGTGTTTGAGAAACTTTGAGTTTGGCAATTCCAAATTTATCGACTGTCAGCTATTTCTGAATATAATTTTGAAGTTTTATTCTCCCAATTTAAAGAATCTGTGTGTTTTAGATTGGAGTTGCCTTCTCCTATATCCTATGGGCTCTAGCTAATAACTTCACCATATTTGTGATTGCACGTATCGTTGGAGGATTGGCAAAAGGGAATGTCAGTCTGAGTACCGCTGTCGTGGCAGACGTCTATGGCAAGGCTGACAGAGGAAAGGGAATGGTAAGTATGAAATGACAGTTTAGATTGGTTAAGATTATATTAAATCTGATAACTTTATTTTATATAGATAGCTTAGTCTGTTTTACATTAGGGACCATGAAAACCAAAAAAGCAGAAGGCTGAATCAGATTCGAGTAGCCAGTCTGAGTCGGAATTTATGTTAGCGTAGACTTACCCGACGTATCACAGAGACAGGTTTTCTACGTGGATTTATAGATTCGGGTTGCGGTCTGGTCTGCTCATGTTAGTTACTGATACAGCATTAGCATGCCATTGTGGTGTATGATGACCTGATGATCTTGATGCTGTTTTTTTTCAGGCACTGATTGGAATCTCCTTTAGTATGGGATTCCTGCTCGGACCAATGATTGGAGCAGGTAACGCTTAGTAGACACCCAAAAGAAATGATTCCGAAACAACTATGGGTTCGAAATTTGTATTTTTGTAATTGCTTGATGGCGAGAGTCGGGAGTTGTTAACTATCGCCTGTAATGTAGAAAAAACAAACCATCATAAGCCTTGTCCAAAGTGCTAACTGACTGTCAACCAGGCAGTGTTCATGAACAGGTCTGAATGATAGATGAGGGACAAACATTATTCTGGAACTATGAAATCGGTTAACAAAGGCAACTATTTAGAAGTCGGAACAGCTAACGAGAAATGGGCATCTTTCTCATATACTGTGATGACTAACTACAATGCAAATGGTGTCATATGACACCAGAACTGTCATAACCATCATCATTACAGAATTGTCCTCTCTTGAGTAACACTTTCGTCTATGTCAATGCATAGCCTGAATACTATCTTCAGGAGTAGAAGCGATGCCAGCTAAAACTCTATCATAATAATTATGTTTGTAGGATTTGCTGGCGGTAGTGTTAAGTTTATCGGAGGAGGCCAGTTCTTTGTCGGTCCAGCTCTCTATGCACTCTTCATGGCAGCACTGGATGTGATCTATATCTTCTTAGCTTTTCCTGAAACTCTACCGTCCAACAAACGGGTACATCGCCAATTGGCTTTAACATATTCTCACTCTCTATTGTGGGTTCCCTCTGCTGGTATAGTTGATTCTCACTCTCTATTGTGGGTTCCCTCTGTCGGCATAGTAGATAGCTTGTGTATTTGGTTATTTGATCGATTACAATATTTTGTTGTTTTTTAAAGGGGCTAGGATAGCTCAATTGAGAAATAAACTTGAATGTTGCATTCCAAGGATTGCAGGTTTGAACCTCACTGCCTCACTGCCTGAGTCTCACTGCCGGCGGTGTATTTTTCTGTATGGGCTTTTAGCATGCCTCTTACTCCCAATTGCTAGCATGGCTTCCGAACACCACAGTAAAAATAGTGGAGGTCCCAACCAATAAAGATCCACCTCTCCCTGCTCATTAAGCTTAGTCGAACTTCGACGAGTGACGTGTAAACAAATGGCTTGGGTTGCCTGACCCCCAACCTCCCAGGACCATCCATTCAGTTTAGTACCTGGTGCTTCACACTGAATCAGTGGGTGCTTTGCTCCACTCTTCCAGAGTGGAGCTGGCCTCGGGCATAGTCAACTTCTACTGTGCCAACCCTGCCCAGCCAGCAACTCCGTTGGTATGGTCAGGTCGGAATAACGATGGACACCAGGCACCACCACCTGTTGTTTTTCTCGGTCTGTGAATCTATCCTAATGCAATGTCACACCATTTTATTTTATAGGCAGCTTCATTGTCCTCAGCAACTGCTAACGTCTTCAGACTCATCAACCCGATCTCCCTATTCAACTTCAGTGCTGTGACAGGCCTCACAAAATCAGGTTTCGTATTTCTGTTTCTCCTAGAAAAGTACAACTCTGGCTTTGGCAGTTAGTAGAGCGGTTGCAGAGTTGCATTTCCGTGCCCGTAAACAGAAAACAACCCCGAACTGACATCATTGGTGCGCAACTGCAAACGATTTACCATCTGATCATATGAAATTTTTTTCCAAATTTTGTACGATGAGACATGATACGATTTCATTTTCCTAGTTCATTAAAAGAATCTGCTGCAGTTTGCAACCAATCACCTCTGTTACGAACTAATATATCAGACATATATTCAGTTTGTGCACTGAATTGTTACTAATACTGATCCAAAGCAAGAAATGTTTTCACCGAGTAAGCCTCTGAGCCTCCGGCTCACTGTGTGAGTCATTATACATGACATTCATGAGTGAGATCACTATAATTCCGATTCAGTAGCAAGCCATGCAACTTCATAACCTCTAATATCATGTTACGCCGCAGTTTTCACTCATTGTATCCTTATACATTCGCCCATCTGATGTGTCGCCGATAAGTTTATTATTTCTGTTGTAGATCAGTCCTCTATGAGAAGAATCGGAGTTGTGTATTTCCTGTACATGTTTCTCTATTCCGGGTTAGAGTTCACCTTGACCTTTCTCACATATCTTAGATTTGGATATTCCAGGTAAGCATAATGTTACTGTCAATCAGCTCGAAATAGCGTTATATGAGAATGGTTATTCACATCTTCAGACAAGTGAATTATCTTTGAATGAGCCCGATCCAACATTCGCGTGGAAGTTTTCTGCCCTCTAGAATGTGTTGAAGAAAAGACACTTGGTGCAAATTGAACAAGAATACTAAATACAGATTGCCTCTCATAGTTCAAACACTTTTGGCGGTCCCCTGCTGTTCGAGTTATCCAAGTTTCACTGTATAGATTGCCTCGCAATCCGACAGAGCAACGCATCGGACTAGCACCACTTTTGTCAAATGCACGTTTTTATTGGCACATCACTTGTATTTGGTCGAAGCATCAGTCTTAGGAATTTTTTCAAAAAACAGTAAAATTTGACATTCCAAACTGTAAAAGCAACTCTTTCAAGTGTCCTTACTTTCTCACTCTCTGCCTTCTTTTTCAGCATGCAACAGGGCAAAATGTTCTTTACAATGGGAGTAGTGATGGTCCTAGTCCAAGGAGGTTATACACGCCGTCTGCCCGCTGGAACTGAGGTCCGCACGGCCATCACCGGTGTCTTCCTACTTATACCAGCTTTTATCAGCATTGGCTATGCCCGTACCTCTATAGCCTTCTACTCTGGGCTTATACTATTTGCATTCGGTAGGTACAGGGTTGGGGTGCTGTTGTTGACACCCTGCTATATCAGTTTCTGATCAGAATGGGCCGGATCGTTTGGACCAGCACTGCGTTTGAAATGACAAATGTAACTTGAAATAAATAATTTATGTAACTATATTATCAAACATGTAAATGTACGTCGAAGAAATTAAATCCTGATCTTTAGCCTTCTCAATACCGATATACAAATTGATGTAAAACTTTCTGTTGTAGCTTCAGCCACAGTAGTTCCATGCATGACCACCCTCATATCCGGCTTTGGCACAGAAAGTCAAAAAGGAGCTGTGATGGGTGTCTTCAGGTCATTGGGAGCATTAGCCAGAGCTTTTGGACCTGTGTTTGCATCAGCAGGTAAGTTTTATCTTTGACTGAATCACATTTCTCTGGTGATAAACTGTCAAATTGGTATCGGATTGTAGTAGTACAGTCAATGCGCTGGATGCTTTGAAGATTTCAACAATGTGCCCATTTGAGACCTTAAAGCCAGCCGTTCATGCTATGTGATGCATTGTAGCATACTGGAGTCTGGGCGCTGAGAGAGCTTATCTAGCAGGAGCTGTCTTCTTACTCATACCACTATTCGGAATGTTCAGCTTGAAAAGTATCAACGTCGCTCACAAGCGATCCTAGTCATTTTTACTGGTTATCTAGATGTGCTCATCCGAAGAAACTGGATTTAATTGAAATAGTCTCATTGGAGGTGTGTTTCATTTCTTTGTTACAAAGCTAAATATACATGTACAATTGATTGTGCTACATGTACAATTGATTGTGCTACATGTACAATTCATTGTGGTACATGTACAACTGATTGTGGTACATGTATAGGTATTAGGAGGGTACAGTCAACCTAAAACGTTCTGGAGTGCATTTAATACAGGGTGCAAAACTGTTCAAATTGTTAAATTTATGTTTGGAATGATTTTTTTAGAGGTTATTTAAATTTTCAGAGTTTTAGATGCACACGTCAAACTGAAAGGTTGGTTCCATTATGCAATATTTTACTGTAGTCAGTTGTAGTGAATTTTGTTGATATATGGAGAATATTTTCATTCGCTTTCATATAGGAAACAACCATCTTCATTCCACCTTTTCTACCTAGGTTTGTACACGATACTTTTTTATCGACATGGTTTCTCAAACTGCATTTACCTTATTATGTAATGTCGCATAATGTCATTCTAACAGTCTTCCAAGACATTAATCTGTGAAATATATGCTAGCTCTGAAGTCTTCGTCTTCTTGGCTGTATCATCAATATCAGCTAGTGGATCTAATAGTTGGTTTATCTAGGATTGTTAGTGAACAAGCAATTGACAATAATCCCTGAAGTTGATACGAGTAGTGCATAGGGAGCTCGACAAAACCGTTAAGGTGGTCTACATGGCATTGAATAGTTAACGGGTATTCAATGTCTGTGGAACAACTATAGAAGGTAAATTGACACACAGACTCGCTGTGAAAATTCGGAGTAATCAAATCGCAGAAATCACAAAAAAAGGAAAACGTCTTTGATGGTAGTCCATATTTAGCAAGAATCTGCACTGTTTGAAGTTAGGTAGATTTCACTGGTCGCATATTTGCTGCGCAATTCAGGCGACAAATGACTGCTTATTAGTGAAACATAACTGAAAAGAGATGAAGTTGTTATCAAGGATCAGCACGAATGCGTTGTATCACCCTCTGTCACTGGCCTAAGTTTGCGTTAGCTGCATATGAGCATACTGGTATAGTGGTATACTTAATGCATTTAAAATAGAAAAACTGCATCAAAATATAACTATGTACAAAAATATTTCAATAGTAAAAACATGACCAAATTTGGTGAAGCAACAGTCGTATGTTAAAATCATAGAATAACACTAGATGGATCATCCCATGGTTAGAACGCATATAAGTTATTTTTGGTTATATAATAGTTAGACAACTTCTATTTCTTCTTCAGTTTCTGAAGATGAGCTTAAAGAGAAGTCACCTTCATCACAAAGCTCCTGTGTTGAGCTATCCGAATGATTAACACCTTCATTTATCTCCAAGACCTGCGAGGAGACAGCTTCATCCTGCTTCAAACGTCTCCACTTTGCTCTGCGGTTTTGAAACCATGTTTTTACCTAAAAATCAAAATATAATGTCCATTATGTGATTATAGTGAGATTTTATAATATATGCATGTGAAATTATATAATAATCATGTGTATAATAATGTAAAAGTCACATGTCTAAAAGTATAACATTGAATAAGAATATAATATAGCTGCATGTATACTGGTAACATATGTTGTAATGGTTATTTCATCTATGCAGATGGGGACATTCCTCATCAAACAATGAAGATTTTCCTCAGACAAACTATACACAAGCTCAGATCAGCTGACGCATTAGTTATGGGAACATTTCTGCAGAAAGGGCCCAACAAACTGGATGCGGAGCTGACAATTAGATCTTGAAGAGAATGAAGGCTGGATGTATGGTACTCTAGGATGCTGATTTTTGTTTGCATAATGTTTTTTGTAAGAGACATGCAACAATCTGCATACTTTATTATGTTTATTCAAGCTTTCTAGTGGCTACTGCGAGTAATGACTACATCGAACTGCCCATCTACTTGGGCCTGTAATACACATCATATACAGAGGATTTTCTCACCACTAAGGCTATTGGCAGTGTTAGGGATTAGACAGTCTGGAATCATCATACTATGATAAAAATGAATTGGTTACCAATTAAAAGGCTATCTAATCAATTGGGACCCGGTGAGCTCTAAAACTCATACAAAAAACAAACAAATAGATTGACTCAAGGGCTTATTATAATGTATCTGGTAGATAGGAATGGCTGTATGAAGCTAATAATGGCTAGCTCAGCAGTAGATGCATGACCAGCAGAGGTGGCGACCTGTCAATATACTTATAAACTGATTGGGACAAGCTGCCTAAAGTCTGCTGCATTACCCAATAAAAAACCCAATTCTAAGTAGCCATGACCACCAAGATTTACGAAACCAGTGCATAGCCCATTGCTCGGGCAGATGCGGACCGAGTTTTAATAATCAATTTTTTTGCAACATCAACAACAACGAGGCCGGCAAATCATAATTTGTATCATGTAGGAAATCAAAATCCCCAATGCCTATAGGAAAGTTTTATCATCTCATCATTGAAGAGACCTCAGATTAGAAAAAAATCTAATTAAAATGAACCACAATTCGATTTCATTGCATATGTAGCATAGTCTTAGGTATTTTCTTCTATGTTTGGAATACAGATGAGCTCCATGCATAGATCCCAAGCAATAAATAACAAGCAGTGCTAACCTGTCTTTCTGAAAGTTGCAACTTCTTTGCTACTTTCTTCCTTTCACTCGGAGAGAGATATTTTTGGGAGTTGAATTTCTTTTCCAGGTCAGCAGTTTGGTCGTTAGAGAATCGAACCTGTCCCCCTTTTCTCTTCTGATAAGGATATCGGCTGGGGAAGAGTGAGCTCCATAAATATGGCTGCATGCTATAATCTGTTAATATACAATATACGGAATCTATATTAATGTTTTCTGATGCAGACAGGTTTTTCATGGCCTGTCATTATCATCGTGGAGTGGGGTGATATTGAGATGCTTTCGTCGCCTTCCTCATGTTCATGGTTGGGGGTCAGTCAACCTAAGCAAACAGATTTGTCCTGATGTCCGGTGAATACATTATAACATAGCGTAATAGAATGAAAATAGTTTTGCAAAGCATCCCGGTTACCATTATGCAGCAAAACATCACAATCTACGTTGTCAAATCACATTCTTGTACCACTATAAATTGCTTAAACTTGGTGGGCTCAAACTGAAAGTCATTTCTTTTTTCATAACAATATTGTATAAATTTTTTTATGAAAGTACGGTTTTGACAAGATGAATATTTTTTAATGAAAAATTTAAATAACTTGTCTATTAACTTTGGGCTAGGTATAGTGTCTGTCATATGTCATAGGTTGCCGATGATGGTCTGCGATAGTAGCATGACAATGACCACGCATAAATCCTCCCCATGATAGCTTGGACTGGATGCAGATTCAAGCTATGTTGAGTGTGGGATCGCAAAGTCCATACAACATAAGGTGAACAAAGCAAACCCCAGATAACTTTATGTAAAAAGGTGACCAAGCCGCACTGAAATACCTAGCACACCGCATCACCAATAGTTTCTTAACATTCAATCTTTGAAAACTCGTTAGGTAACAGCGACACTTGACTCCGACGTCTAATTCTCGGAAATTTAACAATCTTGACATAAATTACAAAACAGAGTTAGACATTCCGCGAAGTTGAGTTTTCTATGTTCTAGGCAGGCCAAACATACAATTCCTATTAGTTTTACCAAGCATGTTGCATGACCTGTGAGCGTGCACCTATATAGTTCACTTCCTGTCTAAAAAACCTCTTACATACTACTCACCTGCCAATATGTCTTCCATGTAGTTATGCTGCTTCCATAATGAAGGGTGCGGGTGTCCTAAAAGTCCTGTTGGTAGACTAGGTGGGAATACAGTCCTGTTATATAATGCTGCCTGCAGATTGAGCTGCTCCGCTGCCAGCCGTGACAAGTCTGTGGAAATTCTCGGCAGCATGTTCGAGATTTTCTGATTTTGTGAACTTGATGGGGAAGATAAAATATTGTCTATGGAGAAGGAGCTACTTCGGTTGCTAACCCTTTCAGCCATGGCGTATACAGATTATGCCAGCAGAGAGTACATGATATTTAGTGTATATTTGCAGTCCAAAATCTATCCTAACTACGATTGGGTACAGAGCAAACAGTTAACCAATCAGATATCATTTTCAAAAAATTCAGTCGTACAGCACGTATACTGCGCCCTGTGTGAAATCCCTGCCAAGTCTATAGCTTATTGAGACTATGTCTCTGGCCATGAATTTACCCTCCTGAGTCTATGGCGAAATCATGGCGCACGTGTGCTCAGGCCAGGAGAGGGTAAAAGATAAACTATGGAGTTTGATTTAAATCACCTTTAACCTATGTGGTTGAATGCCGAATTTTACAAGAAGTCGATGGTTTGAGAACTCAGTGTCTTTGGCAATACAATTCGTGCTGCTAATCTTCAACAAAATGTTATGCGGTACCAATGATATCAAGGCCTGGCTGAGTTGAATACGACTGGCGTATGTAACTGTAGTTTAGTTGATATTAGTCGATGTATGCAAACTAAATATCGGTATAAATATTTATGTACTTACAGGCTAAGATGAAATGGTCAGATGGATAATCATTTAATAACCATCAAGGTGCCCAATTAGAAGCATTCGAATGATTTTTTTAATAAGAAATCAAGCCATTTTTATGGGTTATATAAATCTCATGAAAGTTCAGTGGGAGGACGAATGTATCTCATTTTCTGTCCTCCCTGTGGCCTGGGTTCAATTCCCGACCGTGGTGAGGTATTTCAAGAAAAATTTCCCTGGCTGGTCACATTCTGCCAACCCGCCCTGAGTTAGCATCGCAGACAATGGCTCAATCTCCCCTCAATGGCACCAGAAAAACTGTGGAAATCGAGGATAGTCGTAGGCCAACCACGGACAGTAAATGGCTGAGGTAAAAATAAATAAAGCTGGTATACGCTGGTTGTAATATAGGATTCGGTTTTATCCTTTTCATCCCTTCCCATTTGGTTTCCTAAACATTATTACCAACACCACCCCCCCCCCCCCGCCGCCATGTATTTTAGCTGTCAGATGAATTCAGCATCCAGTTATCCTTGGGACATGGACTGCCCTTTACTTATAAATCCTTTGAATTGACCTCCTCTGTAACTCATTCAGGTGAAAACTCCTTACACAAGGGATAAATAGTAGTATTCTTGTTTTGAGAACTTTCTAAAGATCCTAAAAATTAAAGGTCGACCAAAATATGAAAGTTGTCGCACCAATTTTTATCTTGCACAATTTCCCTGTAAGCTGGCCTCAAAAATCTCAAAGGATTATTTGTTGACATGATTGGACTAAGCAAATTTTCTTCCCATCAGTGGAAAGCATTCATAAATTCATTTTTGTGATATCGAGCAATATCTAATTGTGAATTCGGCATGCTATTCACGGGGGCATAGTATATAGCTCAGAAGCTCAGTTAAAGCGCAGAATTACAATCTCGGAGGGGTGTGCGTTTTCTTCCCAGGGTTGGTGAGGTTTTTACCTTAGGATTGGTCTCTCATTTGCTAGCATGGCTTCGAATCACCGTGGTGTAGGTAATGGGGGTACCAATCAGTGGTTAAGATCAGGTCATAACCAGGGTCAAGATCACTCCGCAGCTTCTTGAGAAGACCATAACTGTGTTTCGGCTGGTTATGTGCTAAAAATGGGTTGTGTTGACTGCGCTCAAACCCTATCTCGACGGGTTTGGTTATCAGAACGGATGGAACAGATACAGAATAAAAAAGGTGGGAAGCAGGATCGAGATGATATGTTTTGTGACCTACTCACCATAGAGGTTAAGTATCTCAACCTGGACTGGGGTAGCTCAATGGGCCTGGACCGACATCAAGAGTCACTGCAAACTTAAAATGAGGATAAAGGTTAGTAATGTTTTCCTTGCATCAATGCCTTCCAAAAAGATCTGTGCTGATACCGAAACCACCTGAGTACCATACCATGACACCACGTGATGGCAGGAGTCGAGGGAACCCAGCTTTCAGCAGTATACCTCATCATCATCATATTTTTTACAATCCCATGCCATGGCTGGAGTCAGTTTGATAGTCAATTGCACTCTTAAAACTAGCAATCTAACACACAATCAAGGGTAAGATCTGGCAGTAGCGCAACTCAAGTTGTCAATAAAAAAGCGGCAATCAGACAGATCAAACTTTCCGACAGCTTGTTAACTATCTGATGGTGTCAATTCGTGTCTTGACTGATAACGTACGTGTCATTGAGCACTAGTTAATTGCACGAAGACTAGCCTTTCGGCGCTGGTTAAGATTCAACATCCTAAGCAACGGTTAAAATGTAATTTTTGAGGTCGGGTCACTACTGCTCTAGGTTAAATAGTCTATACAGGCCAGAGCGGGTCAATTAGTGGTACGCAGCTTACCACCCAGCTTTTAAAGAAGTCATCTGATTTTGAATTGCTTGTCAATGGGAAAAGACTTGGTATTCATTGTGTAGTTACATTTCGCCGAATGAAAGTGGAGAAAAGTTTGAAATTATAAAAATGGGACATTTAAAGCTCATTGAGAAAGCAGGGGGGCCCTGATCACCCAGTGTTCTCTTATACCCAAATATCCTTTGGGAGTCCACCGTGCTGTGTCATATAGCTATGCTCAATGCAAAAACATAAAAAATGCAGGGTATATTACATTGATACATTGATACATTGATCTTGCTTACATAATAATTTTTTTCCCATTCTCACTTTTTGCCTTTGTGTACCCTGGAATAAATTATTAGGCGCTTGAAATTGTGATTTTGCATAAATTTCCGATACTATATAGAATGAAGACTTTTCAAGCTCCTAAAACAAACAGGTGAACACAATACGATCATCACAAAATAATCCCATTGCAATCCAAAGATCATACAATACAGAACTACTAAAGGGCACCTTGAGCCCGGGTTGAGTGGTACTCGAGAGCACCTTGCTACCACTTGTCACTTCTAAAACAACTACAGCTAATCTCATCTCAATGAAAATCATGCCTGCTGATTTATTTCCAATTCAGACTGACACGTTTGCATTCTGAATCTAACTTGTATTTGTCAATATAGACCAATTTATCATTTGAACCTAGGTCTGGCACAGTGGTAATTTAAGTAGAATTGATAAACATAGGATTATATACACTGTCCGCTGCCTTGGTACTTCATATTGGAAGGTGTTCAAGCATCGAAAGAACAAGTTGCTCAGCCGCTCAAGTATGGGATCTAGACCATTCATAGCGTAAAATGATATGATCATCTGTTTGCTTTAAGCGCCAATGCATATCAACTAATTCACGGCCAAGTGCTGTCAATTTTTCTTCATCAGTTTGCATTTTTTATTAGGTGTAATCAGAAGGGCTAATAAAGGCAGTCTTATAATACTCTCAGAGCATTATTAACTAACCATTGTGAGGATATCTATGTATCAATTAAATGGTGACATATTTCCGATTACCTACTAAGCATGGTAATGACAACGGATAACAAATCAGTTTCTTGTCATAGTTGTAACATGCATGTGACAATCATATGTGTAGGACTATAAACGGTATGACTACTATATGTGTGTGCGCGTGCGTGTGTGCATATCGTGTATATGATTTCATTGTATGACTTTATATATACATATACAGCATGACTATATGCAATAATGAATTTGTTGTTTCTAACTTATAATAAGGTCTGCAATATTGTAATGTATTTTAATCTACAGAAGCCTTAATCTAAAAGGTGTAACCCTAGGTATTCTCTGTGATTTTCTTCAGCACGATCAGTGACTACTAAATTCCTGTTTATATAATAAATTTATTTATCCATTCTGCTGATGACCCAGATTCTCATCAGAGCTAATTTGAACAGAACTCCAAAGATTACACACATTTTCAGGTAATTCGCTTGATGAATAAGTCTATCTAGGGTTAGTTATGAATGCAATATTTGCTTTCACGCCGTCTTACAAAATAGGAATTTCAGCCATCTAGAGTCAACACACTTGAAATTCAATTGACCATCCCTATGTCTACATTATCACCAAGCTTGTGTAGTGCTTCTTGTCCAAAGAACAAATTGTTGTATTATTCATGTATAGATTCAGAAATATGCGACATATCGGCCAATATAACATTATGGAGCATTTCTGTGCTAGTTTGAGATGCACTTGAGAATAGTTCAGAGAGATCTTATTAAGTCAAGTATTGACATGAAAACTGGGCCATACTTACCTGAATTTGCGTGCAGAGAATCATAACGGTAATATTATAACAACTATCTTACAAGTTTACTATTCAGTTCGGCTGCAAAAGAGGAATACCTAACGCCATAACATTCTGTGTCACACGGGTCTTCCATCTACCGATGATCCAAAACCAAAGGATAGGAAACATAAATGTGTTTGGTTGGAGTCACCAGTGCTATGATTTAGCAAACACAGTCAGGTCGATCTTTGGATTAGTGGTCCAATTTAAAAAAGAAAGAGTACAGTATTTTGCAAGTTATGATTGAAGCATAGAATTTATGTTGCATATATAACAATAATACAATACGTAAAGTGTCGGTGCGCTGAGGCCAGCACATAAATATATATATTCTAAAACAAACTTTTCAGAATTCATCAGCGCAAAACGCGTTGAACAACAACAGGCCTTCATTTTTATTTACAGTTGAAAAATATTTAAAAGTGACAGGAATCAAGCCTAGGATATAACACACTCGCTTCGACTTTCAGTCATTGAGTCAGATTCCATCTGTGTTTCTAAAGTCCCATTAGGAGGTGAGGTATTACCAGTGGTCTCCTCTACAGTGTCAGCCTCACTGGATAAACTGTTTAGTCTACTGGGCCGGGGACTGTCTGATTGTAAACTGGGATATTTTTTACATACTCTCGATAGGTAGTCGAGATCATCACCCACACTGTGCAGGAAAGGTTTATAGCCTAAACACTCTGTGTCTATCCATGTGTGTAGCTATAAATGAGAGAGAGAATGGCAATTACTAACAAGGAGCAGATATGTGTGTAATCTGAATGATCATAGCTGGCGAGAGGGGGTAGGAAAATAGGGATGTAAAATTTGAAATGTAATCTCGTGTCAACTTTCTACTTCAGTGGTTGGCACTAGCCATCAGGGGTGAGACATTCAGGAGATGATTAGTTGGATGGTTGAACGGATGGTTGTTTGGTTGAAAGAAAATATGTGCGTGAGTGCGTGTGTGCAATGTTACATAGACGCCAAAGCTTCAGACTACCTCGAATGTTTCCAATGCCCACAGTTGACAGCGCATCCATACAACTGATTCGGACACTATTTTCAACCAATAGTTTTATCACTGAGAGATACCTTTTGAATGTGCGAGTTGAGTCGAGACAATAAAACTCTGTCTGGTCCTGTGACTGGAGCGATTGCTAGGCTGACCATACGGGAGAATAGTACGGTGTCACGTAGAACCAGTGCAAGCAGCAGACAGTACTCATAACACTCTGCTTCCTGCATCACCTGGTACAGATAGCTACCAAAAACAAATCAAACAGCATCAAAGGCTGAATTCGTGTGATACAAGCCATAGAGAAGACTTAAAGCACATGTGTGTGGTGGGGCAACTTTTCATCATCAAGATTTGAGTTCAGTGGGGATGAAAGAACAAACATTGCACAGGTTATTGAACCAGTATCTTCTGGTTCCAAACCCAATATGCTAATCACAAAGAAAAAGTTTTACCACACAATAAAAAACGATATACTTAGAGAGAAGATCCGAGGGTTGTTAGAGGAGAACAGTGGGGTGGTCTCTAGTGGTTTGGCAGGGTGTGAGCCAGCTGGTAGGATGCAGTGTAGTATATATTACAGGGCAGTGATGGCACTTGATTTGTTTGAGGTCCCACATACTTACCGCAGCTCCAGTTCTGACTGACGAGGGCCTCTGTTGGCCAGCTCCATACTCAGCTGATGTAGATGTGTGTCGCTATTACTCCGAGAAAGGTCAGAGTTCAGTTTATCACTTTCATCTCCCGATTGGTTCATCATATCAGAAACTTCTGTGTCTCTATCTTCCGACATATCCGGCGTTCCCACCCCATTGCCCTGTGACCCTATGCCAAAACAACATCACATACAGTAGCCTGAGTTCACATCTTGACTTCAGGTCAACAAAGTTTGTAATCATATTGACAAAGACTCAAAACCCACTCCCTTTTTCAATCATACTTCATCTCACCTGCTATGTTCTCCACAGCTGATAACATGATCTCTCTGGTTGTGGTTTGCGATCCACCGAGGTCTCCGTCTGCCACATCCTCCATGGTAGCTGACTTTGCCAAGGATAGGCCGCTGGAAGGCTGTGTGTTGTAACCTTAATGTATGAAAACCAAATTAAAGGGTGTGATAACAGATTGAGAGATAAGTTCTCTTTAATGATGAAGGAGACAGGCTATCCTCTGAATAAGAGCTTTTGAAATCAAATCTAGTCATATGAGTGCAGTTTCAGATATTAGATTCATACGGGTGCGCAACAGCCATGGCTTAGTGATGAGCATACTTGGCCTGCCTGCAGTAAGTCATGGAATTGAATCCCAGAGAAGTTATTGATGGTGTCAGGAAGGGCATCTGACCTTAATTGGCTCCGGAGCACCGGAAAAAAAGCCTCCTTGTAAACCAGGAAGCAAACTCCAGGACCCCTTGCGGGGATTAATAATGTGAAGTATGAAGGGAGAAAATATAGGCACAGAGGAGCTTTCACTTACGTTCTAGACTTTTATAGAATGCTGAGTGCGTGAGTATTGGTAAGGGCCAAGAAAAGTCTGAGTGTAACTGCTTCACTGCCGACACAATATCTTCAATCTTTGCACCACGACCTCTGTAAATACATATGTACTTCAATAAGCACTACAAAAAATCACTGTCACAACCACTCAAATCCTATTTACATTTCCGATAAGTTTGGAGTTATCCCAATTATTGAACTGATTGAAGACTGCAATACAAAAACAACAGGGTATCTAAACATTGATCTCAAAACACTGGGCACACCACAAAAGTGGGGTCACAACACCTACTTTTCTTTCCTGAGAAAAGCAACCAGCTCATAATCTTCTAGGTTTCCAGCGAACAGACCGAGGTCCTTTATCCTGTACATACTGAGAAGCTTCCTGGCGTGTTTGTAGAGTAGCATGTCCACATTATGCCTTTCGGTATCATCGGGGACTTTAGTTGCCTGTATTGACACGCTCGCTCTAAAACAAGCCAACAGTAGTTATCACTCATCAACAGCGATATTTCACACCAATAGATGACAGATTGAAGAAAGCATTAACTTACTTTCGTCCAGAACCGGAGGAATCGGCTTTAGATACCTTCTCTTTGTGCCTGTTTTCTGAATCATAGAACGAGAGACTGGCGTTTCTGACTAAAGGTGGTTTAGCCATACTGAAAGCTTCATTCTGATCTTCCAGGTCAAGAGGAGGTGTTGTGAAACGCTGACCGTATCGCGAGGGCACATTTCGCGCGGCGGCGTCTACCTCTGAATCTTTTAGGCGGACTGACAAC
>Ga0224501_10001303_pt1 | contig 19429 bp, 17 predicted proteins | sample SF_Oct11_sed_USG_4_FD_169105 | JGI IMG/M metagenome (GOLD analysis project Ga0224501, IMG submission 169105) | Sediment microbial communities from San Francisco Bay, California, United States - SF_Oct11_sed_USGS_8_1 | ecosystem: Environmental > Aquatic > Marine > Sediment | place: USA...
AACCATTACAGCCATGAGATGTGGCACTGCAGGATACCGGCCACCTGAGGTAAGATCGATTGACAGATGATCTTCGATATTGGTGTCCAGAGTTATGTGTTATCTGTGTTCGTCCGGGTTTTTTTTCGAGCGGATTCAGGTTAACGATCAAGGCTGTATTGGCATCCTCCTAGAATGTGTTCACACGAAAGCGGTTTCTGACTGTCTAAATTGCCGTACAGCACTTGTACTCGTGTTCCTTTTTTAAAAGATAGGCTGTGGTGATATGACTCGATCGCTTCCGTATTTCAGTGCAGCTGTCATGCAGAAGAAGCCTATCTCGGTGTTAATACAAGCATATACTATGATTTTGATGATTTTTAGGTCTTGATGAAATGCGTATATCAAACAACAGCTGTGGATATATGGGCTTGTGGAGTCATACTTCTTTCTTTACTAAGTGGACGCTGCAATTTCTTTCATTGCCCGGATGATTTGAGTAACCTAGCCCAGCTCGTATCGCTTTTTGGTCATAAAGCCATGCAAGATGCAGCCACCAAAATGGATAAAACTGTAACTATGTCACTCCCAGAACGTGACCCACTTAGTCTCAAGGTCAGTATCATAACGGAAAAGTAATAAGATCTTTTATGAACATGTATTTCTCAATGTTATGCAAACGAAGCGTACAATCATGAGGTGGGTTAGATCAGTGGTTAGAGCTTGGCTTAACTATTTTGGATCCTGCCCTGGGCTCATGAGTTAATAAAATTGGCGGTGGGTTCTTTGCCGCTGGATGTCAAACCAACTCATTTTTGTAGCTCAAAGTTGTCTTAAAGGGGTTATGTCACGGCCGAGGGTAGACGCAGTTTCGGAGATGTGTTTCCCATATTATTGTTGAACATTTCCTCTATTCATACTTGTGCAACTACATGTCTAGTATACATCTGCAAGAGGGTTTTCCCAACTTCAGCGCGTAAGCCAAGAAGTCAAAGCAAACACCAACAGCTCTGTGTTATTTTCCTATCTCAAGGCCAATTAAGGCAATTTTATTGCATCGACGGTTTGAAAAGTGCATCGCCAAGAGCTCTATGTATGCGCATTGGATAGGGCTATGTCTTAGCTTCCATTCGAGCTGGGTATTGAGCCCATTTGTTCGTGGTAGGCTTCAGAATCTGAAAACAAGTGAAGACACTTTTGGCAATGACATGCCCCATTTAATCTGTTCGCCAATGTTTTCGCGCTGTGGTCTTTTATGTATCAGTGTACATCACTACCATATGCCAAACTCAGTGGTACTAAGCCGGAAATAGGCACTTGCTGTGGAAACTTTTCAATGAACAGACAAGTAAAGCCCCTAATAGCCAGGCCTCTAACTGACAGTCACAGAAATTCATGCCTAAAGGGCTGTTGCCTATTCAATTTCACGGACTTAACAAGCCATGAGTTTCTTTGTCCGTAACCTTTAAGCCCCGGGGCTTTTATGTCTGCCGCTCGGCTGCTAGACCAAAAAGTTCCTGACTATATGAGCCCCACATAGAGTTATCCTCCCCTAATGGAGGATAACTCTTTGGAGCCCCATGCATAATTCCCAGCTCCTAATGCGTCACGACATGCCTCTAGAGTTAAGAGGTCCGAGGGTAAAAGCCGCTTATTTTCCAGGAGGTATGCGAGACACTGAGGAAGAATAGTCGGGTACATCCCAAGAGAAGGAAACTTCTTGCCCCAGATTCTGCGTATGATTTGCTTGAGAAGTTACTGATGCTGGATCCCAATGAGAGAATCACCGCAGAGGATGCATTGTTACACACATTTTTAGTTGACACCTCACCGACTACAGAGGTGTAAATTCTTTTTAGTTTATTTTTATGGTTTTATATATAAAACGGGAGAGCATTCTGCACATCATTGCACAATATACTCTTTGGAGACTAGACGACTGTCTAAATTATATGAGGGTGACTGCACCATTACCACATGTCATGTGTTGCAAACTGTATGGCTAGAAGAGCACCAACAGCCGCAGTGGTCAGCGTCCATACTGTCATTTTGAATATGGCACTAGGTTCTTGCGTTTTTCGATTAATCTCGAGACCATAGCGACTCTCAAACCGTGAGTAGCTGTTGAGAGCTGAGCTGCTTTCGTACTCCAACCGAGCCTCGGCGGCGAGCTCTTGTGGCGGGTATCTAGTGAACAATTCACTTGCCCGGTCTATAAGTTCTTCATATGGTAAGCCACCTGGTACCTTATTCAGAAGCACATGAATGTAGCACATTTGACATTCTGTGGCAATTACTTCCTCTCGGCGATGAAGTACAATCTGAAAGCAAGGTCAGTGATGCAGTTATCACACATCCTGTAACTTTGTAAGAACTATGCAGTTTATATAGCAATATGAGGGATAGCTCAGTGGTAAAAGAAAGCACTGGGCTTGAAACCGTGAGAACCTTGGTTAAAATCCAGGTAACGATGGGCCACCATTCTTTGTATGAGCCTCTACCGCTCCGGCTTAGCAGGTCCACTTAATAGGATAACTAAATGGCTTCCATGACAGTGTGCGCATGTGCCCAATTGATAACTGGAATCAACCACCAGTTATAACATGAGACCAATAACTTACGGCAGTAGCCAAGTATATGGGCATCAGTGGATGTGAAGCCAAGAAGAAATCATATAATCTGGCAATATCTCGAGAGTTATCCAAAACGTGTCCATACCACGTGATGAGCCATGATAAACAAAATATTGTGCCAACCTCTGAACTACAACAGTCCAATACAACCAGTTAAAACAACACCCTACTCGGTTTGGCTCACTCATCCGATCTAGTAATCATATTTTTAGCAGGCCAATCTGGAAATTAAAACCAGAATTACCAATATAACAATGGTCCTTTAGAAAACAACAACCTCCATCAAAAATGGATCGGGCCCTTCGATTACACGACTTCTACTCATATTCAGTTATGGAATTGTCTTCTCAACCTTTCAAACTTTTTGCACTCAATAAGCCACAGCTTCTCAGTTCAGTTAGTCAGTTTTGCATTTTCAGAACAAACAGGACCTGGACTATTTTTCTGCTTTCTCTGGATAATGGAGGCCGGTGTAAATTTGCCTTTTGCATGTAATTTTCAACCGATCAGTTTATTCATTTGCAATATAGATGTATCTAATCTACTGCACTTACTGTTGCATGTAGGAACATAGTTGATGATCAGCTTTTCCTAGCAGTGGATAAAGATAATTTAACATATCTCTTGTCCTGTTCATATCACTATCCATAAAATCTCTGGGGGAAACAAAAGCGCAATCAGATGGCGTCACTATTGGAAGATATCGTGTTTGTACCATATTAAACATAGAAGTATCTCGCATACTACTGTATTAAAAACCGTTTGAGGTAGCTAAGTTAGCTGAATACACGTGAAAGGTTCAAAATGTTTCCCATCTAGTATAGCGCATATCCTTTTCAACCACCATTTAATTTGATCCATTGAAGACCAAAACACCCTCTCTTGCAACAGTTTTTATCCCACTTTAGTTTCATACTGAATGTAGAGAGCTCCTAATATCCTCAACTGTAGAAATAGCGCATGCAGGATCAGCATTCTACCGCTGGATCACCAGAAACCCACGCCCACTTGACGGCCCTTTGTAGCGGTTGTAAGCGGCAACCGTGCAGTTGTCGCTCCTGTAGACTCCACTTTAGGGATTAAATAGGCTCAAGAAAGCTCGTATTAACTCGTAGCAATAAAACTAAAAATTTCTTGTGGAACTAACTATCAAAACAAGAGGATTCCTACTGTGCCACAATTATCGATAAAGGGAATTGTGTCAGTTGAATGTATGCCCTATTTTGTAGTGCCCCATTGCTATTGCATCAGCTTTTTATGAGAGCTAGTCAATTTTTTCTGCCGCATGTCGATAACATACCGCGTGCGCGTGTGGATAACATACCGAAGATGATTCTTGGTAAGAGCATCAACCACGTGGAAGCTTAGATCATTCCCCAATATCAGAAGGAATGTAACACATATATCATGGAAGCCCTGTAACCAACAATAAATATACTGTGAACAGAACCACCTCATTATCTTATCATCCTGCAGCCTACAGTCAGGAAAGTTAAAACGGGTCCGCGTAGACCAATACCATATGCCAAACTCAGCGGTACTAACCTGGAGATGGGCATTTGCCATGGAAACTTTTCAATCAACAGACTACTTGTAGAGCCCCTAATAGCCAGGCCGCTAACTGACAGTCACGGAAATTCATGCTTAATGACAGTTGCCTACTCAATTCTTTCACAAATTCAACAAGCTATGAGTTTCTTTGTCCATAGCCTTGAACTCCCCGAGGGGCTCTATCTCCGCCATTCGGCTGCTAGACTGAAAAGTTTACACGACAAGTGCCTATCTTCAGATTAGTACCATTGAGTTGGCACGTGGTAGTGGTCTACGCGGTCCTATACTGAAAGAACGACAATTCGGAACCATTGGCAAACAGATTAAATCAACCTTGAACTGTGAGAACCCTTGGCTTGACCACCAGCAGCAAAAAGCATGTGGCCGTTTTTAACTTCCCCGATTATAATACCGGTAGTAGAATGAATGTGACATCCAGTTTGATCATACTGACCTGATAATAATGCAGTTCAGGATTATTGTAGAGAACTCGCATAATGAGGGTAGTGAGACGATCCATCATCACATGCCGATGCTTCTCTGGCATGGCTGCAATGTAAATAAAATACGTGGTGCAATCTCTCAACAGGCCAGGCATGAACACTCTCTCAAGCATGAATGTAATATCTAAAATTCCAGCAATAAAACCGCAACTAATAGTGGTAAGGGGCAATCCTCTCACCTCAATTTTAACATGGCTGAATACAACCAGGGTATAAATAATGAAGGATTCATCGCTCACTTTTAATGAAAGAGTGAATGAGTTTTCAGCGGGTGATGCGCCAAACATTGCTAAAATTGACTGACTCCTGGCCTCCTAGGCTTACTCACCCAGTCAGAAGGTACCCTGATAACCTTCATTATGTCAATTCTGACTGAGCTTTCACAGGTTCACTAGAAACACCACCAAGCTCACCGGGGCTGGCGGATCCATTTATGACAATAGTAGGCTGTGGAATCACTAGAATCTGAAGGGGTACTTCGCCTACCCACCTCGAGGAAAACGCTTGTAGCTCCTGTCCACATCCAGAACCACTTGGTTGTAATCCCTGTGTGAAAATAAAAGCTCCTTGTCTACAAAATAAATGAATTTAAGTTATCATGTATATATTGACTAGTATCTAGGGGGCCAGGATAGCTCAATTGGTAAAAAGGTTGGGTCTATATTCTAAGTATTACAGGTGCGAACCTCACCATTGGCAGGGTGTTTTTCTGGTATTGGCCTTTAGCAAACCTCTCACTCAACTTGCTAGCATGGCTTTGGAACACCACAGTAAAAATAATGGAGTCCCAACCAGTGAATAATTAGGGTCTAGATCACTCCATGGTTGTTAAAGATCCACTTCTCCTTTCTCGTTAACAGCAGCCAAATTTTGGCAGGTGACGCGTAAACAAATGGTTTAGGTTGAGTGACCCCCCAACGTCCCAAGACCATTGGTTTAGTCTTGTAGCTCGTGCTCCATATGAAATCAGCTGGTGTTCTGGTAGAGTAGAGCTGACCTTGGACATGCGTGCGTGTGCCGCGCGCGTGTGCCGTGCGAGTGTGACTTATTAAGGTAATAGCTTAACGGCAACAAAATTAGGTCCAGCAGCGCAACTCATTCACTGGGTTTCCATGGTTCGAACTGAGCCGAACCAGTGGAATTCGCTCTGTGCCAAACCGAAAGTGTGATCGGTTTCCATGATTCAATCCAGAGTTGTCTTCCACCGATCAAACATAAATTTTCCGTGGAATACTGTTTACCGGTCGCAGGTCACTCAAGTATAGTTCCAGAATGGGTCCGTAACGACTTTGAATTTTGTAATTCTATCAATAAACGAGCAGTGACGGCAGCTATTAAGTACACTTATACAGTACAGCACAAGTTTCAAACGGCTGAACTGAATTGAACCAGGTCTTTCCATGGTGCGAATCGCCACCCATCGCTCTGTTCTCACTGAATGAGTTCAAACGAGAGCGACCTACTCTCGTCTCCGTGGTTCATATCTGAATCGGTACACACCATTGAAACCCAATGACTGGCTAACCATCATCATTAGGTTGATTACAAAAAAGGTTGTTTTTATGACATCTTCACCAGATACATTTTATTTCACCAGCTACGGCTGGCTTACCGTTGAGCACCACTAGCGGATCAATATCAATTCTCCCACCCCATAGTGAGGTTTATTCTTGTTTTGTTGTGAGAAGTTCATACTCACAATGAAAGTCCGCCATGACCATGCTTCAAGCCCATGCACTCATGGTAGTGTGCCGGTGCTCTACTTCTGAGCTATCCTGCTATCTGAGACAATCAATCAAAGGTGTCAAGCCCAATTTACAAAATGTAGAACTTGACACTTTACAGGATTCTGTGTGTACCTATCATCATAGAGGATTCAGTCACGTCTAACCCAAGCAGCCTCGGCCAGATTTTTCTGCGAAGTTGATCACTGACGAGTCCATATGGTGAGATGGCTAGCTCTCTGAGTGAGGCAATACCAGGCGATTCTTTAAGGGCAGAAGTAATTTCTCGCAGTTTTTTAGTCCTGAAACTCGCCTGTAGAGAAAACAGGAGTGAATGATTGGTGATAACTCCTACAAGCAATACGTTAAACACAAATCATGCTGAACAATGCCAAAAAACTTGGTATGGTAAATCATGAAAAATAGTTAATTGAGAGAGTCACATAATAGTCACTGACGGGGGAATCTTCCAAGAATAATTGAGAAAAAGTCAAAGATTTTGCACTTACAGGCATTATGTCCTTGACTTCTGAAACTTTCTAACATTTTGTAATTTCCAACATCTCAGACAGACTTGGATTAGCATCTAGGAGATTCAGTCTCGATCTTAAATCCCTGGCATACAGAAAGCATATAGATATTCTCTTAGCTCACAGAGATGTACCGGTACTGGGCAGCCAATCCAAAATTCTCTTTTATGTTTCATATATCCACATATCAACCTGAGCAGCTGCTAGAATAAATATTACAGGGGTGTGGATGGTACGGATTATTGCTATTTTAATCCTTAGTATTTAGTCTTTTATTATACTCTGTCTCTCAATCAATTGCAGTATAACAGTAAAACAAACCATCCACTATTCAGGCTGGTCAGGTAAATAGGAAATAGAAACACAAAATCAGACAATGATTCTGATCGACAAAATGAGTGACTGAGAGAGAGTCAGTGACTGGAGTGTTCATTGATCTTGAAGTGAAAATTGAAATCGGAAACTGAAAGATAACGCCCTTACTAACTAAGCAACTGGCCGAATGATTGTGACATGTAGACAATACACTGAATACACTGCATAGTACAGTAGTCACTAGTGAGTGGTGACATCAAAAACTAAATCAAATGTGACATGGCCAAGTCAGTAAGTAAGTAGTAGTGACAGTGGCTGACTCGACTGAATAGTGAATGACAGTGACTGAGTAGTGAGTGAGTCACTGACTGACTGAGCCAGTGACTCTGGTCTGGTGTCTGTCTGGTCTGAGTCATCAGACACTAGTTAGTGATTGGCTCACGCACTGCACAGTCACTGAGCAGTCAGTGTGACCGTGAGCTGAGTGTCACACTCACAGTCAGTGAGTGAGTCATTGGGTGCAAAAACGTGTGACTGTGACTGTGAGTGTGAGTCACTGAGTGTGACCAGTGAGTGAGTGACAACTGACATGCTGTGAGACTGAGTGTGACCACTACCCATGAGTTACTTGAACTCCGATCAAGGTCCATCATGATTAATGTAGAAAGACGGTATTTGCTTCCTACTAGTGAATTAAAAGTGGAAAATGACTTCGCCAGTTGGCATAGGAAGTGGTACCAATGGTATAATCTTGGGCTGCCTACACTGGAAACACACGTACTTCTATGGCTGGGAAGTACCGTATTATAGAGCCCGGTATGGGGCTCTAGAGACCGCTCAGCGACCACAAAATGCGTCTAACAAAGATAGGTATAATATTATGTCACTGAACAAATTATTGAAGAGCATGTAATTTTACTGTCTGACAATAAATATATCTGTAACAAATGTGCAATTGATGTTTTGTTTCTTAATCATATATTCTTGGTGAGGTTTTTTCGACCACAAAAACTGATTTCCTGTTTCTCCGAGCGGTAGTTTGCGATGGCCACCTCTAGTCCAGTGCGTTTAAGAAGGGCCACCAGTACTAACAGAGTTGTCGAAGAAAATGAGACAGAGCGCAAGGAACGAACACAACATCCAGATAAACCGTAAGCTTAGGGTTCACTCTTGCGCCTACGAGTAAATACTTTTTCATGGCCTCTTGTTCAATGTTTGAATCATGGGATAAGGGCTCGTTGAAAACTGGAGTTGCTGGCGGTGCAAAGGTCAATGGCCAAAAGGGGTTTCGTTTTAGTGGGCCAATCAGAGAACCTAAATGACAGTGGTTAGCCAATGAGGGCATACAGCCACACGACATAAGTTTTTTCCGGCGGGTTCGCTTCCACGCATTCTTGGCGTGAACCTCGCAATACGACAGCGTTGTTGATCCACGAAGGCTCAGTCCGTAGCAATCATTGATCGACTCGTCGAGCTCGCTGACTACCAAAGGTGTTCAATACTGGATAAAAGTCTAAGTCTAGCGGGCTGCCGTGCCATCGTCAGCAACTGACCAAAACACTTTAACTGCCGGATTAGTGACAAGATTCCGCAAGGAGTGAAGTTATAAAACCAGTTTTGTTACTAGCTCCAAGTCCAACACCAATTGCAAAATACTCTTTATCTTTATGACTTTGATGAGCGCTAATGATCAGGTTTGATCTGAGGATGGTATCCGACAGATTTCATCAAATTGGCTGAAATTATTAGTCCGAGATCAAGACAAAATGCAAGCAATGGAGACCAACTGCTGTTCAGTACGGCGCAGTCGCATCGATTCCAAGCTAGAAACTAACAACAATGACTCTGAAGCGGATGACTTCTTCCTATTCACATTAAAAAAAAGACTGATACACATCTGGAGTGACCCCGAAGATATATTACTGACAGAGGACGTTAGAAAGACCTCACCAAATGCTAGTCAACTCACGTAGGGCAACTGACTATTGAAGGCTGTGTCGCTTTCATTTTGTCATTCAGGGGTTCTCTGTTGTATACCCTCACTAAAAAAGATTCTGTATAAGAAAGGCGAGATCGCTCAGTGGTTCCAGGTTGTTCAGTCCTGTGTTCAAGCCCTGCTCATCTCGAGCTCCCGCTGTGAGTGTGAGATCCTCGCAAAATCACCAGGTCTCACTAGCTTCAGTTTCAAGTAATTTGGGAGTGTTATCAAGTAGGCTGGCAAACTGCCTTTGTAGTAGCTACAGTACAGTGTGTAATCACTGTACATAATACATTTTTTGTTTTAGATGTCATAGGCAAACAGACTCCCTATTCAGCAGCACTAGTGGTTTCAGCAACTACAGGGGCTTGGTTAATCTCTGTATAGTTCTTTTGGTAAGTGGAATTTTAGGAAATAGTCATAACCTGCTTATGTAGATGCTAGCACCCGCATAGTGGTCATAGTTGGTTTGTTGTATTATGTGGATTAGCATATACAGTATAATGATGTGGTATTGAGCATTACATGTATACTATTTGGGGGTAATAAATGCCTTTCTATTTCAGGCATTATCAAATGGTCGGGTGGCACTAGAAAATATCATAAAGTGAGTAGTGTATAACGGCTTTTAGCTTGTTACACCTTCAACACAATCTGTTTGAATACGTAACTACATAACCCTTCCTTTACCGCTGGCCACTATGTTTAGAAGTCGAATGTCATAAGTTAATTCTTTTTGTAATAATGATGTATGTACCATATACTATAATGAAGTCGCCCACTTTTCTTGTAACAGACCAGTAGTGCATAGCAGAAAAAACAACATAAGGAATATAGCAACACCACATTTCACAGTTAGAGCTTGGTGAATATCAGTTTGATAACATAATTCCCTATAGTAACTATGAACCGATCGTAAATTGTCACTCTACATCTTTTAGGTATGGCTTGCTGGTCAGGCCAATGTACTGGATTAGCTTGGTGGATATTAATGGTTATAAGGAGCTTACCTGTGTAGGCCTCATGATATGTGAGTGCTGTAGAGGCATAGTTGTGCTTGAATAGTCAGCTTGTGGTTTGAAATGCCTGGCCCTGTTGACAGCAGACATTTACATCGCATACCCCTGTTTACTTTATAACTTTACTCTGGTATTTGTGTGAAGTTATGAAGTTACCTGAAGTTATTCACCCTGTATGATGTAATCGTGTCTAGCCAGGTTTTATAAGCAGTGTGTTGACCCACCTGTACTTGGATCCTAGATGACAAGATTGGCTTGTCTATTGTAGTGATCAATATTTTTATTCTCCTGTTCTACGGAGTTGAAGTTCTGCTATCGAAGAGAAAGCTGGGCGAAGGATTGGGCTGGTTCATACACACAGCCAATTTGTCCGTGGTACTAGTCCTGCCTGCCGCTATAGCCTTATACAGTCATCCAAACCCAAGTAAGACATAATGCATACGTGTGTGATAATTTGGCTAAACATACAGAATACTGATCGCAAATCAGAGAAAATATTGATCGGGATTGCCTTCAATTTTGATGGTATATATCCACTTCACGGATGGAATGTCTATAGGGTTGGTTGTTTGGTCTGGCACGCTTTTTAGTACTTAAAATTCACTATCTTATTTCCATAGTGAGTACTGAGTGGTGAGAAACCTTCTTGGAAAAGTCGATCATCAACATTTTACACCTTCCTATAAAATTTGCTCTAATAAACCCGATACCATGCCCCGGACTGCAATGAGTATCACAACGCTCATCGAAACCTCTTTCCAATTCCTAACTCGCCTGCCTGTAGGTGGACCATTACTTTGTAAACATTATTTTGTAGTTTTTTCTAATGTGGTACTAACAGCCTACACAGTCATATTCCTGAAAATGATATCCTATATCACTGTGAACCGATGGTGTCGGGATCACCAACAAGCTAGTAAAAAGCTTCGGAGAAGACAAAAATCCATGTCATCATTTTCCAATGCTGGTGAGTGCCATTCACACAGATCTCCATGACTCTCCATCAAGTCATAGTTCCTCTTGTGCTTAGCAAATCTATTAAGGCTGTGTCCATGATATGATTGTGCTATATACCTCAAGTTCATTATTTTAGTTTAATGTATTTACTTTTCCATAGAGTTTTTTTGTAAAGTAAGGTCTATGAAAAGCAGAAATACTATAGTCAAAACAGAACGTAGAAATAGAGTTCCGTAGATGGCCCAGGTCAAAGTTTAGGATACCGCTAGCCTAAAGAAAAACAGGATTTTATTATCCAACATAAGTGCGAAGAAGCGTCTTACAATTGCGTAAACTAATAACATTTTTTAAAATTTTGATCAACAGTTGTGAGACTGTAACCCTAAAAAACATTTCTTGCTTTGTAGTGGGAGATAGTGATGCAGGTAAACAATTATCTAATATTCCGTTCTCTGCTATTTGTAACCCCAGCATGTTCTGGTCTGTGTTTGTGTTCCTGGTGGGGCTTTCTTCTGCCGTTTTTCCTATCACACGTCATTGAATGTAGTCAGCGTTGTCTATTTCTAGAGTCAAAAAAAGCAACCAGCCAGCAGACCAAATATGTCGAATATCCTGACAATGTGAACCTGGGAGGTGAGTTGATTGCAGCAACCCTGTTTCACATGCAAATAATTTTGTTTCGCCATGGGCTTAGATTATTTGTTATACAGCTAGTCAGCCAGTGTTGTGCTTATAAATACTTTTGATATTGTTTGTAGATATTTACTATTTCATTGCTGCTCCAACCCTTTGCTATGAACTGAATTTTCCTCGATCCGCTAGAATTCGGAAACGATTTCTCATTAAGAGGTTCTTTGAGATGGTAAGTTTTCTGATGCTTCTTTCCCATACTGTAAACATTATGCCTGAATTTCACAATGCTGTCTTGTTTTGTGTATCTCACAACCGGTTCATCTTGTTTGTAGGTTATTTTGATGCAGGTTCTGTTGGGGTTGGTGCAACAGTGGATCATCCCAACCATAAATAACTCGATGAAACCATTTCATGAGTCCAATTATCCCAGTATCCTTGAGAGGCTGCTCAAGCTAGCAGTAAGTTTCTCCTTTTTTTAGTGCAATGTCAAATTGGCACATCCTTCTGTATTTCAGATTTGTTTTTTGTACCGGTCACCTCTATAAAAAAAATATTTCATTTATTAATTATAACCATTGAATGATCAGTAATGATAAGTAAACTAGAAAGGCTGAAGTAGAGGGGAATGTAACAAGCAACTTTTAGAGGCAGATGTAATCAGCTAGTAACACCGATTCGGGTTGCCCTAATCAAATTCATAAGTTTGCTGTTGCTCTTTTGTTTATCAAAGAAATCTTATAATGCTTAATCTTTTCCTGTTTGTAGATCCCAAATCATATACTCTGGTTGATCGCTTTCTATTGGCTGTTTCACTCCACTCTGAATGTAGTGGCCGAACTCCTCCGATTCGGTGATAGAGAGTTTTATAAAGACTGGTGGTAAGTAGTCCAAATATTACTGAGTCAGAGAAAATATGATCAATCCTTACACTCAATATAGTTAATCTAGCTACCATCCACTTTTAAGGACAGGATAAAGTGCTATTATTAGAGAGGTTAACATGCGAACGGTATGCCGTGTCGGTTTGCTTCAAAGGTTGGTTGAACATAACCGTTATGCGTAGAGAGGTTGAGACACCAAGTTCCAAGGTAATCGTTAACAAAACCCTGTTGGACGCCACTCAGCTAAACAGCAGGTGGGTAGACTAATTGGGTTATACTTCAGAGCCCCGGACTAAGCGAAATTATATTTTTGCCATGTTCAAGCGAGTCTAATTATTTCATTACATTATTACAAAGGCAACTGCGCTTCCGTCTGGTCTGTTTATTTCTTGGTACGCTAAATTGTCGGGTCTCTGTGCTGACCCCTCCAGTTAGACCCGGGCTAGTCTACGCAACGGAGGAAGGGAATGCAGTGGTGCGTTTCCGAAAAATGGGTCGAGTTCGTTAATTTGATAAATCTTTGATTTTGTAACTTATACAGGAACTGTGAGAGTATTAATGAGTTTTGGAGCTCATGGAATATCCCAGTGCATAAGTGGGCGCGGCGACATGTCTACATCCCCATGGTAAAGTCCGGCTACACCAAACTGACGAGCTCAGTAGTTGTCTTCCTCGTTTCAGCATTCTTCCACGAGGTAACAGTTTGCAAATTATGCGTTCAGCAGTTCTTCTGCACCGCCGTCTGATTTTCCTTCCTGGGTTTTAACTTAATTGGATTGCTGTAAATTTATTGTAGTCAATGATTTTCAATAGACCTGCTAAAAGCCTGCAACAAGGTAGTTTAGTCCTAATCACGAACACTTACCTCCCATTGGTCATCATATTGCAAAGTAGAACTTATATTTTCCTGAATAGTGAGTTGAGAGTTGCAGGCCGTAGTGTGGTCGTTTTGTCAACCAGAGCAAGAACAAATGCGATTAAACCACAGAAAAACATCTGTAACTCGGGAGTCACTGTTCCTTTATCTTCAATTGAAGGGATTGCGGAATAGCACAATAGCTAGAGCACTTGGCTTAAGATCGAATGATCATAGGTTCAGGTTCTAGTCATACTGAGCTGCTCCCAAAACATCTAGCTCCTGTTGCTCCAACAAGCCTCAGGCTTGGCAGGTTCATTAAATAAGATGGATGGCTGAGTGCCTGAATAGAAAACAATCAGATGTCCTGTATCAATGTCAATAGTTGACTCGCCATGCTGTCCAGTTACTGTATGTAGTTTTGTGTGTTGTTTTGCAGTATTTGGTCAGTGTGCCACTGAGAATGTTCAGAGTCTGGGCTTTTATGATGATGTTAGGCCAGGTAGGTGATAAGTACAAACTCAAACTTAAAGAGATTATGTCATGGCCGAGGGTAGACGCACTTTCGGAATAGTGTTCCCCATTCTTAGAAGGAGGCAACTCTGCATTCATTGCAGTGATAGCAAGTGGCCTTTTTCCAAAAAGCGAATATTGGTCACTTAAATAACTACGGCCCCAACAGAAATGAAATGGGATCTAATTACTAAAACTTAGTAACCTAATGATCTTTACTCCCTCATAACATCGAGTAGAACTCAAAATTGAACGTGATATTGGAGAAAACTGAAGTTATAAGAAGTGCTTTGCCGGTTTTCCCTAGCCCTGAATAGAGGCTGTTGCATTCGGGCCTCTATAATTGCGCAATAATGGTACTAATGCTTGTTGACAGAGATGAAAAACTGCGTTTTGAAACCCTATTTCTATATTTTTGTTGCACGGTGTATCTATTCAGACGTGTGCAACTACAAGTCTAGTATACACATGCAAACGCATTTGTCAAACATTGGCGCGTAGGCCGAGAAATCAATGCAAACACCAACAGCTCTGTGCTAATTTCCAATCTCAAGGCCGATTCTGTCGTGTTGACAGTCTGAAAAATGTGTCACCAAGGTCTCCAAGTATGCGCATTGGATAGGACTATATCTAAGCTCCGATTTGAGCTGGGTATTGAACCCATTTGTTCATGATAGGCTTCAGAATCTCAAAACAAGTGAAGACAAGTGAATTATTATCCATGGGTCTGGTAGCTCAATAGCCTAGCAGTAACCAGACAACGACCTGTAATGTTATTGACTGGGCAGTTCTTATCATGGTCTCCAGACAGAAGTGTATCTTGTTTACATGGCACTTTTCTCAGTGACTGTAGCTGAGCAGACTAGCAGACAGTTTATCACCAATTTGCAGACAGGACCCTGGTACTCGTGTGTGATAACTAGCTATACCGAAGTCTCTCCATTTTACAGGTGCCGTTTGCAATGATTACTTCAAAATACCTGAATGGACATTTATCTAATATGGCTCTGTGGCTGTCACTGATCATTGGTCAGCCACTAGGGATACTCATGTACATTCATGATTATTATGTCATGAATCACTTGCATGATGATGTCATGGCCAAGTAATCAGCGGTGCTAGGGTTAACAGGGGGAATAACTCTGTACCCTGTACTGGTAATGGGTTTGGCGACTGGTGAATATAGTTGAGTTTTATTGCTAATCGATTTTCTATCTTTATCATGGCATTTATGCATTTTCCTGATTTTTGCTCATTTATGATCATGTTTTGTCTCAGCAGTGTATACTGTAAATTTCCAGAACTTTTGACCCAAGCTCTTATTTCCACGATGTAATTTTATCATGCTATTAAAGCATTATCAATTTACAAAACCATGCATATGTCAGGGATTGCAATGTTTATGGCGCCCAATGAGGTGCTCCTGTGTGTGCGCGCGCGTGTGTGATGTCTATTTGGAGGGTCTCTGTACCGGGAAAGCTTCAGTCTATTTAAGCAAGTGAATAAACTCTTCTTTGCTGACCAAGATATTTACTGACTAGCATGAGGCTAGAAGGGGTGTGAGACAGATAATAGGTGGACCACTGCTTTTTATAGTGCAGTGGGTCATTAGGAATAACGCTGGTGATTTAAACATAATTACAAAACCATGTGGTGTATGGAATCACCACATGACGCATACCTTAACCAATGTATTGAAGGGTTGCCAGGCCTTTCTGCATGCAGCACTGGGTCAGCAGTGTGATAACAATGCCCCTCTTAGTTGATCATGTGACCTCATCCACTTACAAACGTATGTCACTTGGCAAAATGAAACCGTGGTCTTATGATGGAAAACATTGCATGCATGTAATAAATTTCCCAACGGATATGCTGTTCAACTTGGTCATTGAGTAGCTTGTGCTAGGAATTTTAAAATGCTGTCCTGGCATGCAAGGCTCCTTATTACCAGTGCATATTCTTTCCCCTCTTAATCCTTGCAGCGGATTATCACATTGCTCCATGAAAATACTGCGTAAGAATTATCATATCCGGTTTTACAACAGTGTATAGCCATCTGCTGTTTCCTTTTGTCCGTTCTGCTCCTTGCAGACGACCCATATCACTTGGTCCGTATACTCAGTTGTACGATACACCAGAAAAGACACCGCTATATGCTCAACACCCAGAGATTTCCTCACCAATACTAGGGATATTTAATTAAAATTTCTGGAGCCACAATCACAAGCAGTTCGTGCGAACTTTGAGTAAAATATTTTGGTTTGAATGCAGACAACATTCTGAGATAGTTTCTTTCAATGAAACTGTTAAATCTCATACTAATGCTTCATACAAGCCGATGAGATGCAGAACTTTAGCTGAGATAGTACTAGTAGTACAAGGCTGGTACAACTACAGCACTTCCAGAGCAAAATTATCCTCATTCCTCATTGGGCTATTGCCCATACGGAATTCACCATAGACATGTAGTCAGATGAAGTCATATTGTAACTGTGGGTGAAAGCCCAGCCAATCAAGAGGATACATGCAGCAGATAAGACCAATCCGAGATAATGCAATGGAGCCGCAACTTTTGAATATAAAACGGGAACTCGGCACTCGACACACTTCAGGAGTTGTCAGAAGAGCCAGAAGAGCCAGACCAAAGATGACACCGCAGAAAAAAATAGGTTTGTCAAACCCTCAGCAACCAGGCACACTACACAATCAGATAAGGACTGTCATCCACTTCTGGGTCCAATGAATGGTGAAAACAAGGGTCTCTGTGTTGATCTGCTATCCAGGGAAATCTTGGGTTCTCAGAAATTATCAACAGCATCACATCATTATGTCAATGGTCATGTGGCTGGCAACTGAAAATGTTTTATCTACATGAATTGTGTATTTGTTCACATGAACTGTATATTTGTTTACATGAGCTGTATATTTGTACATGAGTTGTATATTTTTTTACATGAGCTGTATATTTTTTACATGAGCTGTATATTTGTACATGAGTTGTATATTTTTTTACATGAGTTGTATATTTGTTCACATGAGCTGTATATTTGTTTACATGAGCTGTATATTTTTACATGGGTTGTATATTTGTAAGTTTGTTTGTTTGATTTGTGATGCAACCACTAATAGGGAACGGAAAATGAGCTGGGGTTCAATGGGATAATCTGACTTATTGGCGATATCTCATGGATAATTCAATATGTCTGGATTTATGAGGGTGACTGTATAATATAAGGGACCACATCTTCAAATTGAATCTTCTTGTAGGGAAGGAGAATGTATAAGGTTTGGCTAACTGTAACTGGCTCATTTACATACTTATAAGCAGCATGTGACATATGCTGTCCTGTCAATTGGTTTGCATGATTTCGGCTACTAAAACTGTTTTCTTTACTTGTCATACTACCTGGAAGGATACTACAGAAAAATTATAGCAGGAAAATGGTTGGGATATCACCTTCAGATGCCTGTGGTAATTAGTAACAATTTCAATCCACAGCCTTGCATCAGACTTCAGGCAAGCCAACCATATACTTGCAACTACACTGTTTGAGTTCACATGAATATCTTTATCTATTTTAGGTTGTTGCAGAAATTCTTCCATCGCCAATAAATAGGGAGGGTGTACCTTCTGTGTAAGGGCCTCCCAGGAACAGAATATTGCACTTTCAGTGCGTACAATCAAAGCCCTATGTAAGGCTCCAGGGTCCATGGAGTGTATTTCTGTGAACGAGTCGGGTAGAAGCGCTAATCAGAGCCATTGCCTGAAGTAATGTAAACCCTCCAGCTGGGTCATCTACACATCCTCCCCAGCTGCTGTTGACAACTGTGAAATTTCCCATAAGTATGAGCAAATGTTATCAGCTTGTCTCAACTCAGCAGTATTCCAATGATCGGTTTTGTTTTTTATTACTTAAATTTTATATCTCAAATTTAATTTTCAGTCTTTGATATCACCCACATATAAAAATGTTCAAATGGGCAAAGGCGAACACCTCTGTAAAATGTGGCTGAATTTACACAGCATACACCTCAACTGGGTATGGGCAGTATCTAGAGGCAGCAGAAAAACACCCTAACTGGGGGTAAGCAATAAAGTGGCAGCAATTATACTTGCTCTTCGAATGGCTCAATATAAGTCATTTGTGCTTGATGTGTTTGCTATCAGCTAATATTGAAAAAAATATGTTATACAAATATGCAGCACATATCATGGAGGAGTTAATGCGCTTTTAAACCCAAATTATATCCTATCCGACCCAGATCAAAGGACAGGGGTTCATCCGTTCATTCCTTGATCATCTAGCATGCTATGTTCAGAAATGCTGAGATACTACTAGTCACATGTTACTGATTCTACTGATGGCGTGTTTAGAAAACCCAAACTGCCCAATGGATAAGGTGAGATTGTGCTGTGTTCACTTCTGCGTCCGAGTTTGACTTATCCAGAAACACATATATTTGTATTTCTAGTCTAATCAGTGTGGTGGGATGGATACCCATTAGATCCCAACTGACCAACCAACCAACTATAGTAACTAACCAGTAACCTCTTAAAATATGTCATCATAAGTGGCTAACCAAATTAATGCGAGCTTACTCTAGTGATGGGCTGTTTTACAGCATCCTAAAACTACGTACTTGGTTTCCTCTCCACAATACACATAACATTAATTAGGTTGCCTATCACAATCATCATCATTCACCACGACACTGATTCCAAATATTTCTGCGCCCGTCAAGGCTAATATTGAAATTTATCCATCGGTAATACATACATACACCCATGAAACTAAAAACCACCCGACAAGAAACTAGGCGACTAGGAGTCATCACCCCTTTCATAACACTAAAACCCGCCTATGCATGCTGGGATCAAGTGACTTCCGGTTCACCGATTTGATTTTGCTCCTTGTTCAGTTCATAGACGACACCAAAGCAAAATCCATCAAGGGTTGCACGGTCAGTGGCCATCTGCATTTCCCCTGTCTGACTGGTTATTCGTTTATTTCTTTGTGTCCACAAAATCGTTACACGGGTAGACCAATGACGTATTAAGCACGATCTGAGGACTTCTTTCGTTGAGATCACCGTCACTAGAGTCGGTCACTCCGCGCTTACCGTTCGAGCCGTTACATTCTACTTCTAGTTTGTAACTATGCGAACCCCTACTCTAACTCGGGTGCACTAGATTAATAATGTACTCCATTATCGCACACTAGCCACTGTATTCAATGTGCAACCATGTTCAGAAGAGAATGACATTGACTGATTGAGGATTGACTGTGACTGTGAGTCAATGTCATTTTCTTCTGAACATGGTTGCACATTGAATATTAGAGAATCGACAGTGGCTA
>Ga0224501_10001304_pt1 | contig 19427 bp, 16 predicted proteins | sample SF_Oct11_sed_USG_4_FD_169105 | JGI IMG/M metagenome (GOLD analysis project Ga0224501, IMG submission 169105) | Sediment microbial communities from San Francisco Bay, California, United States - SF_Oct11_sed_USGS_8_1 | ecosystem: Environmental > Aquatic > Marine > Sediment | place: USA...
GAACGTGCAAAAACCGTTTCTGATACAGAAGAAATCACAAAAATCAACAAAGAGTTGGATAGCTGGATGTCGGTGGCTGTTGAGCTCAAAGACAAATACCCCGAGCTCTTTGAGAAACTTCTACAAAAAATAAACGAGGACGAAAACCCGGAAACCACGGTTAACGAGTTAAACAGGGCATACGAGGCTGGAGATGAGAAGGCTAGACAAACAATACGGAAAGTCAGCGAATCATGTCTACAAGGCTTCAAGGAGACCCTAAGCCGCGCAGAAGTCTTCTATGATTCATGGGATTGGGAAAGCGAACTGGTGTGGAACAATCGGGTGCAAAAAATTCTTGAAAAACTGAAGAAGACACCGTACGTTTTCACTCTGGGCGGCGTTCTGGAATTTGACGCTGAAAAAGTAGTTAAAGAATCTGGTTTGAAGAAGAAGCTTGGCTTGAGAGACGACTACGAGGTTCCCTCTCTAACGCTTGTGCGCGCTGACGGCACGACACTCTACACAACACGGGATATCGCTTACACTTTGTGGAAGTTTGAAGGGGCTGAACAAGTCATCAACGTTGTTGGGATGCCGCAGAGTTTAGCCCAACTGCAATTGAAAATAGCCTTGCACGCGTTGGGCTACGGCAACTACGCAGACAATCTGGCTCACTTCGCCTACAACCTTGTGACTCTTCCAGGCTACAAAATGTCAAGCCGGAGAGGACGATACATAACATTCGACGAAGTCATGGACGAAGCGGTTAAACGGGCATACGAAGAGGTTTCGAAGCGCTCCCCGCAGCTGTCAGAGGAAGAAAAACGGGAAATCGCAAACTTCGTTGGCATGGGTGCGGTACGATACGCTCTCGTAGAAGTTGACCCCTCAAAACCCGTCGTGTTCACATGGGACAGAGTGCTCAACTTCGAGAAAAACAGCGCACCTTACATACAATATTCTCATGCCAGGGCATGCAGCATCTTAAGAAAGGCCGCAAGAAAACCTGAGAAACCGGCCTACAACCTGCTAAAAGAGAAGGTGGAGCGCGAAATAGTCATGGCTCTGGCAAGTTTTCCAGACATCTTCATCGAGGCAGCAGAGCTTCTCAAGCCCAACCTGATCGCTGACTTCGCCAACGCCCTAGCCGACAAATTCAACACGTTTTACAACGCTTTGCCAGTTATAAGAGCCGAACCGAAAGAACTCAGCGACGCAAGGCTCGCCTTGGTTGACGCCGTAAGAATCGTGCTGAGAAACACACTCAACCTCATAGGGATAGTGGCGCCAGAAAAAATGTGAAAGACTTATGGTGCTCCCTTAATTATCGTCACCGCTGTGCTCGTTCCAATCCTGTTTGCGCCAGCTTTAATGATGGCTACTGCGTCAGCGTATGTTCTTATGCCGCCTGCCGCCTTGACACCCATACGTGTGCCTACCGTACGTCGCATTAGCTTAACGTCTTCCATTGTTGCGACTTTGCCGAACAAGCCGGTTGAAGTCTTCACAAAGTCTGCTCCAGCCTCCTTAGCAAGCTTGCACGCGACTATTTTCTCTTTGTTTGTCAAATGGGCTGTTTCGATAATGACCTTGACAACTATCTTCTTTGATAAACGTTTAACATCAGCAACAGCCGCTATGTCCCTCTTAACAGCTTCATAATCCCCGGATTTCAGCGCGCTCAGATTGATAACCATGTCCAATTCCTCTGCTCCGTTCTCTATCGCTTTAACAGCCTCCAAAGCCTTGATTTCCGGCAGCGTAACCCCGAAGGGAAAACCTATTGTTGAGCAAACCTTAACGTTTGAGCCCTTCAAGAGTGTCGCAGCCATTTTTACATAAACGGGATTAACGCAAACACATCCAAAACTGTACTGTACCGCTTCTTTGCACAACTTTTCAACTTCACTTTTGGTTGCCGTTGCCTTGACAACCGTGGAATCTATCATCTTAGCCAGTTCTTCCCCTGAAATAGCCAATTTTTCACCTCTAGACATAGACTAATTTGCATGTCCTATTATTCATTTTTTAGATAGCTGATTGTCGAATTTGAACTGGGGAAAAGATATTCCTTTATTTCATTTCTTGTTTCGTTTTTCTCGTTATAAGCGAACTTACCATTATGGGGAGAATTATGGAAGCATCCCCTTCAATCATTACGTGGTCTGCCTTTTCCTTTATTTTATGCCATGAAACTGCTTCTCTTGGTCTTGCTCCAGACAGGCTTCCATCCCACTCGACAGCGGTGCTGATGTAAACAGCATAATCCAATCCATCCCTGAACTGGTTCCACCAAATAGTATGATGCTTTGAGATGCCTCCTCCAATGATTAATGCACCAGTTTTCTCTGCAGTGAAAACAATGTCGTTCAGTTCGCTTTCATCTTTCAACAAGTTGATTCTGAAGTCATGGTCTTGTGAGAAGAACCATATTTGGTATCCGACTGCTCCGTCTGTGATGCCTGGGACGTAAACCGGTATGTTTTGTTTTGCCGCCCAATAGAGTATCGAGCTTTCGTTGCATATTCTCCTGCCTATTTCTTGGCATAATTGACGCGTGGAAATTTCCCTAACTCCTTCATCCCACAAGCTCTGAAGCAAATCCCTCATTTTCTCTTCAATTATCATGCCATAGCTCTCGTTTGGAACCAGAACATTTCCTAAACGGCTTATGTCACTTTCGCGAAGTTCAGCGTCATCCATGAGAAACGAACCTTGATAATAGTTCTTCCAGCATCTTGCAACATCATGATCAAGCGTTCCACAAGTTGTAACTATGACGTCAACAAGCTTTCTCTTTACAAGTTCTTTTAAGGCTCCTCTTGTTCCCGTAGCCACAAGGCTTGCTGGGAAAGACAGAAACTTTACACATCCAGTATCACTAACCATTCTCACAAGTATTTTTACACCCATCGCCAGTTTTCCAGCTGTAAAACCCCAAGCCTTTTCCATCTGTAAGACAAGCTCGTTCACAGACATGTCCTCAAACAATTCGTAATCTTCAACAACATCTTTCAGCATCCAACGTTTCCTCCTTTGGTCATGACAAATTGTTAGTATCAAGATAAATAGCTGTCGAAAAACCTTACGGCTTATAAATTAATGACATGTGCATGGTATTGAGTCCGAGGGGTAACTCACGATACAGCGGGCGGTACTGAAATCTCGGCTTTTCCGTTTTTTCAAAAATTTAGCGCGCATGAACGTGATCTTAGGAGGCAACTCTTCTAGCCCTTTTCTGAAGGCGCCCTCTCGGTCTCGATCCAACTGAACTTTCTCTGGAGGGTTTTCGGGTAGTACCGCTTCCAGTCATAGTCGACTTGCTCTCCCCATTCGTAGTAGATTCTGGGATCAATGTAGCTCTTCAAGGATGTCACGAGGTTGTAGTCGCAAGTCTCCTTCTGAGTCTCTATCCTGAGCTTCAGCTTATCTATCGCCGCTTTGTCCCGTTGCCTCCGACTCTCCAGCCTCTGCCTTTGCTTTTCCATCTGCTCTGCATGCTTGGTCTTCAGCTCCTTGACGAGTTGCTTTTGGCGTGCCACGGCCTTTCGCTGAAGGCTGATGCGTCTCTTCAGGGGACGGACGGGTTTACCTTGTTGCTTTTTGTCGACGAGCTGCCGCCGGTAAGCCTCCAGTTTCTCCTTCATCGTCTTCAGTCTTTCCTCTTGCTTTTTCAGTCTCTCACTGTATTTCTTTTCCCGCTCCTCAGATTTTTGCGTCAGTTTATCTTGGGCCTCCTTCCCCCGGTCCTTTAAAGCCTTGAGGTTGGTCTTTTTCTTTTCTAGAGATGCTTTCCACGTCTTTGGGATGGTGCGGCGGTGGTTGCAGACTTTGGCTGCCTCTAGGTTCGCCATCGTGGCGATGTATTTCTTGGCATGTTCAGAGTCTTCGAGTTTGACAGGAGTTTTTTCTAGCTTCGTTTCGACGGCTTCAGACGCATAGCAGGTGCGGAAGACCTTTGCTGAGAGCCCGATAATCACCTCATCGAGGAATTCGCTTACATGTTTTGAGCCGACGCCACCAAAAAGAGTGGATCTTGCGTTCGCTGCGAATTCGTTGAGGTTTTTTACTACGTTTTCTGGGAGTTTGACCCTGAAAACATGAGGTACAGAGTCCTTTCCGAGGAATTTGAAGGTCACAGTGCCATCGCTGTTGTAGCGGATATGCTCTGGTCGAAGGGTTGAGGCGCCGACTGTGTCCGCCTCGTCAGGGTCCTTCTCGTCGCCGACTCTGATCTTCAGCTTATCGATAAGAAAACAGACGGTCGCCGTCTTCCTCCGTCTCGGGTCATCGGCGTCGAGGTTCTCCAAGACGTGTCTTTTAATCCGTGCAAGGTTCAGACGGAGTTCCTTCGCCTTGTCAAACTTCTCGATGTCCTTCCGCTGTTTCAGGATGCTGGAGTCGGAAAACCCGACGTATTTTGTCTTGCCTGTGAGTTTGTCCCGCCATCGTGCGGCCCACATAGCTTCGGGCTGCCAGATGATGGCCTTCCAGTTGCCCGGCGGTCTATGAGCATCCGGTGAGATGTTGAGCTCGACATCCTCCTCGCGAGGTCCCTCCTTCCAGCGACCCCTTATGGGGTGTTTTCCTCGGCCCATAAAGATGCAGTTGGGTTCTACGGCATAGTTGGCTACCTCCATCTGATTTCCGTCAACCCAGGCATATCCGTAGCGTTCCTTGTTCGCCTCTCTCTGGGCTTTCCTCTGAGCCGCCAGCTGTTTCTTCTCCTCTCTAGAGAGGTTTGCCTTCCAGCTTCGCTCCTTTTCGACAAAAGAGAGGATCTCAGAGTAATCAACTTCGCTTGGTTTTACACTGATGCCTAGCTTCTTTGAGAAGGCGCGGTGAAAGTTCTTGGCGAAGACAGGGTCTTCGACATAGGGAGTTCCCATTTTCCTAGCCCAGGCGAGAGCCATTTCCTCCTGCTCAGGCGTCAGCTTGATCTTCTTGTGCTTCACCTTGATGTTGAGACCTTTTCCTTCGTAACGGGGTGGAACTAGAACGCCGTTGTGATGTAGTTGTTTCATTCGGGTTCTCCTTGACTTGAATCTTATACGGGGAGGAGATAAGACTTAAACCTTGCTTTCTCAGCCACTAGGGCACGATGCTATTTCACCTTCTCGAAATGTATCACGTAAAAAAGCTGGTTCTCGTCCCATTCTCCATGCGTCTCCTCCCATTTTTTCTTGAATTCTTCTAGGGTGTAGCCGCCTTCTCTTTTTGCATCCTCTTCGTCAAAGTACCTCGCTTTTTTCCTTTCGATAGATGTAATGCGCAAGTCTGCAATGTGCGGTTCCCAAATGGCTGCATGAACTATCGCTCCCACTTTTACTTTGGGGTCTGGCACATTGATTCTGGAAGTTTGGGTCTTGGTGCCGTCAAGCAAAGGTTCCTTATCGTCAGCTGTGAATCGGAGTTCGCATGGAGCTTCTGTTACTTCATCAATAACTTCTTCAATTGGTTTTTCTGGTTCACGAGCTATCTTCTTGATTATTTGGCTTCTTTCTTTAACGGGAAGTCGTTTTTCCGCCAGCTTTTTAATCACTTCTACTCTTTTCTCTGGCTTCTCAACCGAGCGCCCCACTTTAACAGCTGTGAGGTAATCGATTTTGCCTTCTGGTACTTGCCCTGAAATGGTTGAGGGTGCAACATATTTTTGTGCCTCTTGAGGAACAACCTCAACTGCTCGTAGCCAAAGAGATACAACATTGTTGCTGACGCCAATCTTCTCAGCTACTGCGGATCGGGAAGGATACTTTTCCGGACAATTCTCCAGCAAATACTTGCAAACTTTTCCTTTTTCAATCGCGTTAAGTTCTTCTCTTTGGATGTTTTCGATGAGGTTCAGTTGGGCTACTTCATCATCACTGTATTCCCTCACGATGACAAGCACCTTTTCAAGTCCAGCTTGCTGCGAAGCCCTATATCGTCTCTCGCCGACAACAACCTCGTACTCATCGTTCACCGGTCTAACGATTATCGGCTCGAGCAACCCAACCTCTAGAATGCTAGCAGCAAGCTCATTGAGACGCCCCACATTGATCTCTAACCTCGGGTTAAGTTTGCTTGGATGAATCTTTTTGAGTTCAATCTTCTTGACGATTTCCGACATAAGTCATGACACCAAACTTTCTTCTAGTTACTCCAACATGTTTCGATATTTAAGAATTGCAAATGTTTTCTCATATAGAATCGAAAGATATACCAAAATAAGATCTTGTTATTTTAACGCGCACTAAATTTGATAATGGAATGAACCCGCTCGTTATTGTTGGCGGGCCCGAGGGGATTTGAACCCCTGTTCTCCGGCTTTCTTCCATCGAGTGCCCGGAGGCTTACGCATCATTTTGTGATTCGGCGCCTTAATCCAGACTCGGCTACGGGCCCAAATAAAGTTAGGGCACTGCTGTAAATTAATTGTTGTTGCAGGGTTATATTTCGGTTAGCTCTTCGTTTATCCACCAAGCCCGTTTCTTACCGGATCTTTCTCCTGCGTAATAGTATATTACAGCTTTTCCAAGCTGGTTTTTTGATCTTTTCTGTATTCTCCTCAGTCTGTTCAAAACCAGCCACCTGTTCGTTTTGAGATGCTCTGCCAGTTCTGGTGTGGTTGCGCCTTTGTAGTGGATGAGATAGTCTATGATTTTGTGGTCTGTTTCGTCTATGCAGAACGTGTGGGGGTTTGCTTTTTCGGGTCCGTACGTGAGCAGTTCTAGATCTGCGAGGTACTTCCTTATTTGTGCAAACTCCTTTTCCATTTTGCCTACTCTTCGCTCCAACTCCAGAATTTTGTCAGGTTTCGGCGTCTTTTGTAGTTTTTCCATTATTGCATCTCGGATGAAACTGCTTCTCTCGCCTTCTGGGACGCGTAGGATCATTTCTTTGTAAACTTCTTCTGGTATTTTCGCAGATATGACACGCAACTTCTCCATGAGTTTCTCCCACATTGTCTTATTACTGCTATTAATATTTCATGATTTCTACCCGTCTCCTTTGGTAAATCTTTTAAAAGGAACAACCTAACCTTAAACCGAAGTCAAACTCGAAGTGATGTATGATGCCGAGAAAAACCACGATTTCCCTAATCAAATGTGATGTAGGCTCCCTAGCGGGGCATCATGTCGTTCCAGAACCGCTGTTTAACATTGCGGGGAAAAACCTGAAGAAGGCAAAAGAAGATGGATTAATCAGCAGCTGCCATGTTTTTAACGTCGGAGACGATCTGCAACTTCTCATGGTTCATGAAAGAGGTGAGTCAAACCCGGAGATTCATAAGCTCGCTTGGGACACATTTCAAGAAGCCGCAGAAAAAGCCTTAAAACTGAAACTATACGGTGCCGGACAAGACCTTTTGAAAACAGCCTTCAGCGGAAACGTCAGGGGTATGGGTCCAGGCGTGGCTGAGATGGAAATCGAGGAAAGAGGATCCGACCCTGTAGTGGTTTTTGCAGCGGACAAGACTTCCACTGGGGCTTTCAACCTTCCATTGTTCCGCATCTTTGCCGACCCAATGAATACTGCCGGACTTGTAATCGACCCGGGCGTGGCTGGCGGCTTCAAATTTGAGGTATTAGACACTGTGGAGAACAAGTGTGTTGTTCTCAGGTGCCCTGAAGAGATGTACGAACTGGTTGGGTTAATTGGAACTGTGGGGCGATACATGATCTCTCGCATTTGGAGAGCTAGAGACGGCTTAATATGCGCCGTTGGGAGCGTGACCAAACTTTCGAAAATTGCTGGAAAATATGTTGGAAAAGACGACCCCGTAATGATTGTGCGTGCTCAGCGTGGATTGCCGGCTTTAGGTGAGATTCTTGTGCCGTTCATGCACAGCTATCTGGTTGCGGGATGGATGCGTGGAAGCCACTGGGGTCCATTGATGCCCGTCGGGGTGAAGAATGCCAAATGCACGGTTTTTGACGGCCCTCCAAGGATTGTTGCCTTAGGCTTTCAAGTTGCAAACGGCAAGATCGCAAGTGATGATGATGGAAAACCGATGGTGGCTGATTTGTTTGATGACCCGGCCTTTGATATGGCTAGGCGTGAAGCCGTAGAATATGCTTCTATGCTTAGACGGATGGGCGAGTTTGAGCCAGCACGTCTAGGCGTTGGGCAAATGGAATACACAACCCTGCCGCAGATTCTGGAAAGACTTAAAGAACGGTTTAAGCCAGCCTAAACCCACGGTTGACTACGTTGGATATGACTGCTGCCTTATTTCCGCCAGTTCATCACACCGATGTTTCACGATCTCATAGAGCTTTGTGCGTAGTTCCTCCCCAGATGCTTTCTGCTCCTTAAAGAGCAGCGTTTTTCTTGCCAGTTCAATGTCACCCAACCCTGTAAACCATGCTTCAAAATCCCCGCGGCTCAGGTGGAATTCTATTGAACCCACACCGACTTTCGAGATTTTGTCGCAAAAGTCTTGAAGACTTGCCGCGCAAAGGTTTAAGGGCTTTCCGACGTCAGCGTAAAAATGGAATGACTTTTCGACGGGTAAGTATGCAAAAATCTTCTCAGCGCTCTCTCTACCAATTTTTGGAAAACCAAGCGTCTTTCTTCCCTCCTCAGTTATAGCATAGTGCCCTTTTTCGGGTGTTTCAACATATCCCATCCGGGTGAGCCCTATTATGTGCATCATGACGGATGGAAAACCTAACCCAACTTCCTTCGCTATTTCCGCAGCCTTAGCAGGCTTTTCAACCATCCACATAGTCTCAAGAATCACCCTCTTAACAGGCGACAAACTCATCTCGTAATATCCCTCATAACATTATATGTACAATCTGTTTTTCAACTTTTCTATCGTTTTATCAAAAGAGCAACATCTTAGGTGAAAGATGCCAAAAAACAGGAGTTATTTGAAGGTGTGGGAGCATCGGGTTGTGCTCTGCAAGCACTGAGCTTTGGGAGTCTGAAATGGACTTAGAAGATATGGAAGCAGAATAATGAGAGGAAAATAGAAGATCTAAGAAAACGTAAATAAGCATGTCTTCCTAAATGTAGCAAAAGCCGGGAAAATAAATGAAGATGGCGGTGCTAGTATACGAGTATCCACCGAAGATTGTTGGTGGTTTGGGAACTTATGCAGCTGAAATCACAAGAAAGTTTGTTTTAATGGATCATGATGTAACAGTTTTCACAATGAACGATGATACTCGGAGTCTTCCAACACGGGAAATTTGGAGAGGCATAGAAATTCACCGTCCGTTGCATATTGATATTTCTGATTCGCTTCCAGATGTGCTTGCCGAGGACGTTAAGAAATGGGGCAGAGGCGTTCAGTTGTTCTCTAAAATCCTCGTCTACAACTATCTAAGCGCTTCAAAGCTCGTCAACGAACTCATTAGAAAAGAGAACTTCAAATATGATATCATAATTGCCCATGACTGGCTTTCAGCCATTTCCGGGATAACCATCAAAAAGGAGCTTGGGGTGCCCTTCGCATTTCATGTCCACTCAACAGAGAAGGGAAGAACCCTAGGAAATGGCTCAGAAGTCGTGAGTAACATCGAGCTTCGCGGCGGCAGAGCAGCCGACCTAATTGTAACAGTCTCATACGCCATGAAAGATGAACTCATGAAACTTGGATTTCAAAAGGATAAAATCCAAGTATGCTACAACGGTGTTGATCCGCAAAAATATGATCCAGAAACGGTTAACGCTGAGCAGATCAAAAAGATTAGAGCCTTTTATGGCATCAAAGACGATGAACTAATGATTCTTTTCATTGGCAGACTTGTTGGTGTCAAAGGGGTTGATAGGCTCATAATGGCTGTGTCCCATGTTTTGCAGAAGATACCTAACGCAAAACTCGTCATTGTAGGTTTGGGCGACCTACAAGATTATCTAGTTAACCTAGTTAGAACCATGAGACTGCAGGATTCTGTAAAATTCCGTTTCGAATTCGTCCCAGAAGAAGAGCGCATCCTTCACTATGCTGCTTGCGACCTCGCGGTTTTCCCAAGTCTTTATGAGCCTTTCGGAATAGTTGTCCTCGAAGCGATGAGCTTGGAACGCCCAGTTGTTGTTGGAGCAGCGGGCGTAAGCGGAATGCGGGAAATAGTAATCCCTCACGGCGAAGAGCAATGCGGTTTCCACGTTAACCCTGGCAATCCAGCGGACATTGCCTGGGGCATAGTCAGTGCTCTAGAAAATCCTGATAAAAGGAAATGGCTTGGAAAAAACGGCAGACAAAGGGTCCTGAACGAGTTTACTTGGGATAAGATAGCTGAAAAAACAGTCGCGTTATATGAACAGATGATTAAGTGTTAAATTTCAGCTAAACCCTAATTTTGTTGGTGAACTCGTGAACTTCAACAATTCTCTAAGTTTGAGGAGGAAGGTTGCGAGAGAAGCCGCCAGTCTTCTCTACTTTGGTGTTGAAAAAGAATACAAGCAGGCGAAGCTGAAGGCTGCAAAAACGTTTGGCGTTCACTTCCTTCCTACAAACCTTGAGGTGGCGATTGAACTCGACAAGATAGCGGAGGAAAACGAGGGTGCCGCCAGACAAAAGCGTCTAATTAGAATGCGCAAGGAGGCTCTTAGACTAATGAAAATTTTAGAGGAATATAAGCCAGTTTTGATCGGGAGCGTTTGGCGTGGAACAATACATCGTGAAAGCGACATAGACATAGCCGTGTACCATGACGAACCAGATGAGGTTTTGAAACTGATAAAGCAAAACAACCTTAAGGTTACGCAGACCGAACGGACAACCGTAACGAAACAGGGACCAAAGAAAACGTCCTTTCATATCTATTTAGAATCGCCAACCAAAGAAAAGGCCGAAATAGTTGTTCGAAGTCCCGAAGAAATCGGCTGCAAAGGAAAATGCGAAATATACGGAGACACAATATCCGGTCTTCACCTGCGAGAATTGGAAAAGGTGCTTGAAGAAAACTCAACGCAGCGATTTGTTCCCTTGTAATGTAAACCGCCTCAATTCTTTCCAAAGACACTTTAAATATGTGATTCTTCATACGTGAAAGTGAGGATGCGTTTCAGAACTTGAAGGTGCTCACGTGGAATTCAACAAAGAGACGCTCAAAAAGCTGTTTCCAAACCTTGCCAAAGAACTAGGATCCAGCGAAAATAAAGTTGCGATAAACTCCGTGCGAACAGACACCCACGCGGGAGAAAAAGCAGCCTCCAAAAGATTCATGCACTACACACCCGACGTGATAGATTTCATTCGGCGATGCGACACAGAACAGCAGGCAGGAGAAATAATCGACTACATGGAGAAAAAAGGCGAAATAAAAAGGCAATATGCAAAAAAGCTTAGAAAACAGCTTAAAGAGAAAGGTGTGAGAAGCTTCGGCCCTAAAAAGGAAGAAGACTACTACTTTAAACACGGTGAACCCTTAAGATAGCCTAAGTTTGTTCCGATGGTACCCCATCTGGAGTGCAGGCAGTGTAATATTTTAACCCATGCCTTTGTATCCTCCTGACTACATGAGGGTACAAGATCAACTCTTCAATCTCTATTTCTTCAGCCAACCTTGGATTGATCCGTCCAAGTCTTTGAATGAGTGATCGAAGTTTTTTCTTGGGTGAAAAGGACACCATAACCGACGGGTGACAGCTAACCTTTGCATCAACCAGATATTGTAAGGCTTTCAACTGTAAGGCAAAACCCTCAGGTTTGGCTCCGGTTAAAAAGGCAAAGTCTTCCTCGTTACATCCCTTCAACGAGACCCTCACGTGGACAAAGTTATATCTTGAGAGGTTTGCGGCATAGCTCTCATCATAAGCTACGGGTATCCCATTAGTTTCAAGAATGAAGCGGTATCCTTTACCTTGAAGGGCATCGAGAAGCCGGAGTAAATGAGCCTTTCCTATCGTTGGTTCTCCACCGCTAACCCTCAACAAATCCAGGCCACGCTTCCTTGCCAAAGCAACTAGTCTGTCCGCAACTTTCTTTGAAGTGTAAAATCTCCCAATTTCTGCGGGATGAAGCATCACAGCATCCGAAACCCAGCAAAACTTACACAACAAACCACAGCCAACACAGTCGGCTGTAACTATCCCACCATACCACCTTGCTGGCCTGATACGATAGTACTTTCTCTCTTGCCCTTCTTGTCCCATACAAGTAACCAATTTCTCAACAGCTAAATGTCTTTGAACAGGGTCGTATAACAATATGGAGTCTCCTTAGCAGTTAACACATAGACTCTGTGACTAACAGATAAGTATAATACTGGAAGCATAATTCTAAAAGTAAATAAATGGGCTTGTCAATAAGTAGAAAGCTCAAGATTTCGGAAATCGAGCGGAGGAAAATCGCATGAAAAAAGCAGTTTCGATGTTTATTGCTTTAGTCACCGTTATGTTAGCTCTTGTCTCAATCTCGTTTAACGTCCAAAATGTTGAAGCAGCAAGCGCTGAAGATTCAGATTACGGCATAGAACAAGTGAATCATACGGTAGAGGTTATGTATAATGGCTATATTTTCATAAATGACACAATACGAATAACAGGACAGGCATCCAACGGTTTTCTTATAGGATTTCCATATAAATATGGTTCACACGTTCTTCGGTGCGTAGCTTACAACGCAACTGACACTTTCCAAGTAAGCCTTAATGTACCTTTAGAAAACCGTGTCGGTTTTTACGGCGTAAAAATAATCTTTCCACAAGGGGCACCCCAAGTATTTACGGTTGGATTCGTGCTTTCAAACGATCTTCTCAACGTTTTAGAGGTGAACTATTACCTCCTAGACTTTCCAGCGTACCCTAGTTTAACAAAGACGGTTACCAACTGCAGCGTCGTAGTCGATCTGCCGAAGGATACACAAGACGTAATAGTTACAAAGGACGATGGGACGGTTAATGCATCTGCCTATTTGAAACAGAACCTGCCCGCCTTCACCTATTCGCCTGCAACTGCAACCTTTTCGTTGACTGGTGATGAAATTCAATTATTTGACATAAAGAAGCTGAGACGTGAGGTTAGAATAAGCGGAACAGGCGAAATAGACGGTTCAGACAGTTACGACATAACAAGCAAGGCGCCTACAGAGATAAACTCCATCGAAATAATTTTGCCCGCCAACGCTTCTAACCCAAGTGCGCAAGATCAGTTTGGGAGAGAAATGCCGGCGTCTGGATGGGCAGATGAACCAACAAACCGTTATAGAGTTTCTTTCACGTTACCAGTTGAAAGCTACGAATCCACCAAGTTTACCGTGAAGTATTATTTGCCTAGCAGAGTCTACATTACGCAAGAAGGGTTTGGCAATCTTAACATTGCGTTCCCTCTGTTTCAACATTTGAGTTACTATATCGAGCAGTTATCTGTGACTTTTGTTTTGCCAGAAGGCGCCAAAGTAGGGCATGAGAATGCTTCGGTCAGCGGATCCTATAATTTGATGCGTGGTGTTTTCCAAGAAGCAGTAACTGTAAACAGACAATGCGTGTTTTCGTTGGATAGCTTCGACGTAGAAATCATATATGAATACAGCCTTCTATGGTTGTCCTTTCGCCCCGCATTGTGGGTTTGGGCTTTAGCAACTGTCGGCTGTGCAATAGTGGTTATCTGGAAAAGACCTAAAGCTCCTGTTCTAGTCGGTGTGCCTACGGTAGGGATGAGACTTCGAGTAGAACACATTGAGTCTTTTGTTGATGCGTATGAAGAGAAAAAGAAGATACTTTTGGAAATTAAATCCCTCGAGACCAGAGTGCGTAAAGGGAAGATTCCGAGGAGTCGCTACAAGGTCAGGAGAAAAACGTTAGAAACCAGCCTTAACGCTTTGTCTAGGAGCTTGGCAGAGCTGAAAGAGAAAATGCGTGCGGCTGGGGGGCGATATGCGGATTTGATGCGTCAACTCGAAGTTGCGGAGACTGAAATCAGTGAGGTTGAGGCGAACATTGAGAGCATTAAAGCTCGCCACCGTCGTGGAGAACTTTCACTGGGGGCCTATCGCAAGCTTCTGGCGGACTATGAGCGGAGAAAAGAGAAAGCTGAAACAACGATTGACGGGGTTCTCATAAGACTTCGTGAAGAAACTCGCTAATTTGAACCCAAAGGCTTTTATTTTACTGCCTAAATTTCAATGAATTTCTAGTTAGAGAGGGAAGAAGAATGGTGAAAATTTTAGTTGATAACGATAAATGCACTGGATGTGGCACATGCGTGGAGACGTGCCCCGTCGAAGTTTTCGAGATCAATGATGAAAAGTGTGTTCCAGCAAAAGTTGAAGAATGCCTAGTTTGCAGAGCCTGCGAAGCCGAATGCCCAGAAGCCGCGATCCAAGTAATTGAGGATTAACTTCGCCCTTCGCCACCTTGTTTCCTTTGAGAGACATCGTCTTTAAAGTTGCAATCCTATACATTCCAGAAAGTCCTCTGAACCCGTTTCACTTCATTTATGACCTTTTCACCCTGCTCCTTAATGCGTTCTTTGATTACAGGGACCTTGTCATCTACACTGTAAAATGCCCCGCTCATCTTTGCAACGGCTGCCGCAGCTATTTTCCCAACAAAACCTAGACTGTAACCTCCTTCAAGCACCGATACAAGTTTTCCCTCGCATATCTCTGAAGCCAGATTAACTATCGTTTCATAAACTTCTTGATAACAGAGTGTAGACAAGGAAAGACTCGCCACGGGGTCCGTGTAATGGCCGTCTAAGCCAGCGGATACCAGTATAAACTGTGGCTCGTACTGGTGTATTACATGCTTTACAACTCCGTTTATTGCCTTCAAATAGATTTGGTCGTTTGTTCTGAACGGTAGAGGAATATTAACGTTGTAACCTAATCCTTCCCCCTCTCCAATCTCGTCTGTGAAACCTGTTCCTGGAAAGTCTCTCGGGTCTTGGTGTAAGCTTATGTATAAGACTTTGCTGGTTTCGTAGAAAGTTTCTTGTGTGCCGTTTCCATGGTGAGCGTCTATATCCAGTATTAAAACTCTGTTCAACTTGAATTTTTTGAGCAAGTGCTCGGCGGCTATGGCGACGTTGTTGAAGATACAGAAGCCGCGTGCACGGTATTTCCCAGCATGATGCCCTGGAGGTCGAACCAAAGCGAAGGCGTTTTGAAATTTTTCCTTCATTACGAGGTCAACAGCTCTTAATGTTCCACCTACAGCATGAAGGGCAACTTCAAGACTTTTCGGCGAAGCCACGGTATCTCCTTCTGTATCTAGAAGGTCTCCCCCTGATCTGCACACATTCTCTACAAGTTCGATGTATTCTACCCCGTGGACGAGTTCAACGTCCTCTAAACGAGCCTTTTCTGGTTTAACAAACTGCCAGTTTTCGACGCCTCGAAGTCTGCTTTTTTTCAATTCGTTGACGATTATGCGGAGGCGCCTTGCCGATTCAGGGTGGCCCCTGCCAGGATTGTGCCGATAGTATACGGGTGAAAAAACCACGGCTGTTCTGCTCATGTTATATCCTTCTTTTAAAAGTTGTTCGGAATTTTTTCTGTAAATATTCTTTGGTGGCTAATCCTTTTTGTTTGGCTAGTCTCTTGATGACTTTGTTCACGCCTGTCGCATATTGTATTGCTCTTTTCGGCTTGTTCGCTATAAAATGTGGGAGTCCCATGTCCTCAGCCACTTTTCTCAACACGATTTTTCTCAGCATGTCGTTCGGCGACGCTATCTTCAGTTGTAAGGGCAGGCTTACCGCGAATTTTGCTAGTTGATATGTTGCAAATGGCAGGCGGAGTTCTAGGTTGTGAAAGTTGCAGATCTTGCTGTCCCTTTCTAGGTTGGTTTCACAAATCCTTGCAGTGTCGTTGAAGATTTTTTTCTGCACAAGTTCTTCGCCGTACTGTGAGTAATCGTTTAGGTATCGCTTGTAGCCTCCGAAGAGTTCATCAGCGCCCTGTCCAGCTAGCATGACTCTAAATCTCATCTCTGAGGCTTTTTCCGCGGTCCAAAAGACTGGAATGCCTATGCTTGTTTTGACGGGATTTGACTCCTCGATAAGCCACAAAACTTTTGGGAGAGCCTCTTCCACGGCTTTTTCACTGTAAAAATGAATGTGAAGTGGTAGTTTCAGCGCTTCCGCCGCTTCTCTTGCGTATTTAGCTTCGGGCTGGTTTTCTAGGCTTACAAAGAACAGATGCACATCTATTCCGAAGTTTCTGGCTAAAAACGCGATTATGCCGCTGTCTAAACCACCAGAGAAAGCCACCGCGACCTCTTTAAGACCTGAAACTCTTTCCTTGACTGATTGCTGTAAAAGTCTTCGTAGTTTTTTGGCTGCGGCTTGCATGGTTGTTTGCCTAGTTCTTGTGTGAACGAGCGTTTTCATGAGCCTAAACTTGAAACCATGTTTGTCAACGACGGCTATGTGCCCCGGCGGAAAGGAGTTCGCCTCTTTTATTCCAATTTTCCATAATGCCTTGCGTTCGGATGCTGAAGCCGCTAAATCTGTATTTTCACCATAATAAAGCGGGTATGCTCCCAAAGAGTCTCTGCCAGCGATAAGCCTGTCAGATTCGGCTACCGCAAAGGCGAAGCTTCCTTCAAAATTCTTGATAAGGCCTTCAGCGTTTTCTTGTCGACTCTGTTTCAGTTTTTCGGCGGTAAATTCCGCATCGGAAAATTCCGTGTTAGGTGGATAGATTCTTCCCTCAAAAACTAGCGTCGCGTTTTCCAATTTTGTCGGTTGCGGCTTGTCCGACATGACAATTTTTGAGAAGACATGACCGATTACTATGGGTGAGTTTATGTCTTCATCTCGTAACGCTTCGACGGATTTTCCTATTTTCACGATTGTCGGCGATGCAATTCCGAAGGCTTCAACGCCACTGTGCTCTAGCATTTTTAACATGGCAACCGCTGTTTCTGTTGCGCTCCCTTTTTTGTTTACAACAGCGATTACTGCTCCCATGCCAAAAGAACCTTCAGCCTGAGCCATTTACATGTTTGTTTCGGTAAAGCATTAATCTTTAATCGCCTTATCTAGTTTTGCGGGGATGATAATTTGCCTATTCTCCCTATAGATACGGGCCGTTACGGAACTCCTGAGATGCGAAAAATCTTCGAAGAAGAGACACGTATCCAGAAAATGTTGGATGTGGAAGCAGCTTTGGCTTGGGCACACGCCGAGGTTGGCAACATACCGCGAGAAGATGCTGAAAAGATAGCAGCCATGGCCTCGACAAAGTATGTTAAATTAAGTCGCGTAAAGGAGATCGAACGTGAAATAATACATGATGTTGCCTCTTTTGTTAGAGCTTTGGCTGAAGCATGCGGGCCAAGCGGGGCATACGTTCATCTTGGAGCAACAAGCTATGATATTGTAGATACGGCAATAGCCCTTCAGTTCAAAGAAGCTTTAGGATTGACTGAGAGACGGCTAAGCAATCTTGAAAAGATTCTGATGGAAAAAGCCTTACAATACAAAAACACGTTGATGATGGGTAGAACCCATGGACAACACGCCTTACCGATAACGTTAGGCTTTAAGTTTGCGGTCTGGATGCGTGAAATCTCAAGGCATATCCAAAGGCTCAGGCAATGCAAAGACCGCGTTTTAGTCGGAAAAATGAGTGGAGCGGTGGGGGTCCAAGCCGGCTTAGGACCGCACGCCATGAAAATCCAGGAGCTGGTTATGCAACGGCTGGGAATGAAACATGCCGAAATTTCCACTCAGATTGTGCAGAGAGACCGCCACGCCGAGCTCGTGTGTTTGCTGGCTATGATTGCCTCTACGCTTGATAATTTCGCCACTGAAATCCGTCAGCTGCAAAGACCAGAGATTGGAGAACTCTTCGAGGCCTTCGAAGCGGAAAAGCGGGTTGGCAGCTCAACAATGCCTCACAAGCGAGATCCAGAAACATGCGAAACGATCTGCGGCTTGGCTAGAATTGTTAGAAGTCTTGTTATCCCGGCTCTAGAGAATGTCATAACTTGGCATGAACGGGACATGACCCAGTCTTCGGCGGAGCGATTCATAATTCCTGAAACATGCATCCTAGTTGACCACATGCTTTTCTTGATGAACAACGTAGTAGCTAACCTGCATGTTGATGAGCAACGCATGCTGAAAAACACTGAATTAACCCAAGGGCGTGCCATGTCTGAAGCCGTCATGATTGCGTTGACAAGGAAGGGTGTGAATCGCCAGGAGGCCCATGAACTTCTCAGAAAACTAGCAATAAAAAGTAAAATGGAAAAAAGGCATTTCAGGGAAATCCTCATCGCAGACAAGGTTGTACGTGAAAAACTAAGCGAAAAAGAAATTGATGAGGCTCTGAATCCGAGAAATTATTTAGGCACTGCTTTGGAGCAAGTTGAGCTTGTAGTTAAAAAAACAAGAGAAGAACGCGAGGCTAAGGGACTAACTTAGTATTCTGTTAGGGCTTTTTGTTCCCAATCGTCTTCCTTTTTAAGCTTCTTCCATTCCTCTTTTTTAACGAAGCCGCCGACTTGTTCTTTTATCTTCTTTGCCAGTCTTGGTCCTATCAGCGGCAGTTTCACCAAGTCTCCGATGGCTGAGTGTTTTATGTCTTCTATCGTTTTGAATCCTGCATTGTAGAGTATTCGTCCACGGATCCTACCAACTCCTTCCAGTTTGACAATTGGCAACAGTTCTTTCTTGACTCCTTTCTCTATTCTCTCCATGAGTTCAAGAGTTTGTGGCAGAACCTGTTTGTTCCCGAAAAGCAAGGCTAGTTCATGGGTGGCGTAAAGCAGCCATTTCGCGTTTTGAATCGTTCTGTAAAGGTCGCCCGGCTGCACACGATATCTTTCAATGATTTCGTCCTCGCTTCTTTCTTCAATCCAGGTCTTCAAGACCATTGCTGTTTTTACCTCTCCAAGAGATTCCTCGTAGGCTATTCTGTCTTCCCACTCGTCTGGAACATCCACAAGAAACTCTTCCTTGCGGTCTTCCATGAAAACCGCTATCTCGTCCAGTTCTCGCGTGTAGGGTCTCAGTTTTGGAGCCATGTCTGGCGTGTGGGCGATCATGTGGAGGAGGCTTAACCCTGTCAGGTATGTGGGTTTTCGTCTTAACGCGTTGCGGATTAGTACGCCCGAAACCGGGTCTATGTAGAGTTCGCTTACTCGCTTTCCAAATCTTGTGGCATTGATGTTCTCGCCGCTGACGTCAATCATCTCCTCGTCGTATAGGTACTTCAGGATCTTGGCCATTACGCTCTTGATCGCCCCGATGTCATACTGGTACGCGTAAAAGGTTCTGCCAAAAAAGTCATAGATTCCACGCTCTGTGTGGGCAAAATCCGCTGCAATCGTCGCCAGCACATGGGACCTCAGAATTCTTTCGACCGCAAGCCTCGACCATATTCTCTCTGGACGCGCGAGAATGTAGCTTTCCATCAGATAGTCTGCTTCATCGGCAGTTTTGGCTAGGAGTATTGCTTCTCCAACCTTGTCGTATTTTGGTCTTCCGGCTCTGCCCGCCATTTGTTTGTACTCTAAAACGCTTATTGGATAGTAACCGTATCCCGGTTCATACCG
>Ga0224501_10001305_pt1 | contig 19423 bp, 16 predicted proteins | sample SF_Oct11_sed_USG_4_FD_169105 | JGI IMG/M metagenome (GOLD analysis project Ga0224501, IMG submission 169105) | Sediment microbial communities from San Francisco Bay, California, United States - SF_Oct11_sed_USGS_8_1 | ecosystem: Environmental > Aquatic > Marine > Sediment | place: USA...
AGACGACGTTAAGGGCAGCGACATCCATCAACAGAAGGTGACTATTGGCGGAGTGCAGTTGACCCTCAGCCAGCCGGATACCAGTGAAGTCACCTGGATCGGCCAGAGTGAAATTCTCAAACAGGTTCTGGCCTGCTGGCTCGTGGTGGGTGAAAAAGACCTTCCGTTAGCCCCCCGGATCGTCGGCATGCCGGGTATAGGAAAAACCACGCTGGCGATGGTGGGCGCCCGTACCCGCAAACAACCGCTCTATATTTTTCAGTGCACCGCCGACACGCGGCCGGAAGATCTACTGGTCACGCCGGTTCTTTCCCAAGCCGGGACCATTTCCTATCATGCCTCGCCGCTGGTAACCGCCATGATTCAGGGGGGCATCTGCATCCTCGATGAGGGCAACCGGATGAACGAAAAGAGCTGGGCCTCGCTGGCCCCGTTACTGGATCACCGCCGTTATGTCGAATCCATCATTGCCGGGATTCAGGTTCATGCCCACAAGGAATTTCGAGCCGCCGTCACCATGAACAGCGATGAATCCACTTTTGAAATACCCGACTATATCCTGTCGCGTCTGCAACCGACCCTGCAATTAAAAATGCCGACTCATGAAGATGAACTCGCGATCCTTAAATACCACCTGCCCTTTGCCGAAGAAGACTTATTGAGCATGACGGTGCATTTTCTCCAACGTGCACATCAACTCGATCTCGATTTCTCTCCCCGCGATGGTCTGCATATCCTTCAATACGCGCTTAAGCGTAAAAGCCAGGAAAAAGATCATCCCCTTTCCAAAGATGATTTATGGCGAGAGGCTGTCGAAAAGGTTCTGGGTGAAGAAGCGTTAAACCTGGATGAATTAGCCGAAAAGAAAAGGCGGGCGCTGGGTTCGGATCAACTGCCCATGGGCCTGGGTGATTTTTTCTTTGATGAAGATAGTCCCCTGCATCCGGACTCCGACCGCTAACTTCCCACCTCCGAGTCTTGCATGGCACACATTTTTGAACTCAGCAAAAAAGTTCAACTTCTTCCGGTCATTCACGGAAGCGGCCATTTCACCCGAGAGGTCCGACAGAGACTGTTATCCTCCGGATGCGATTGTGTGGCTGTTTGTCTGCCCCCGGAATTTCAATCCACGGTCGAACGCGGTATTAATAACCTGCCGTTTATTTCGATAAGCGCCCTACAGGAATCAGAAGGGACTTTGAACTACGTTCCCATTGATCCCGTGCAACCGGTCATCATGGCGCTTCGTATTGCCCAGCAGGAGGGCATTGCTCGAAAGTTCATCGACCTCAGTGTTTCTCAATATGAAACGCGCCATATGGATTTTCCGGATCCCTATGCCCTCTCCGGACTCTCCCTGGACAAATTCGCCACCGCCATACTCCCGTTCCTCGAGCGCCCACTCGCAGACAGCCAGCACGACCGGCGGGCCCGGTGGATGGCCTACCAACTGCATCAACTGGAGATGGATTATTCGAAAGTGGTTCTGGTCTGTTCCCTTCTTGATTGGCCCTGGATCAAGCAAGCCTATGATGACCGGGCAGACTACCCAAAACCTCAACCGCCGGATAGCACCCCTATTTTATATGGCCTGGAACCCAACACCCTGTTTTTCGCGCTGAGCGAGTTTCCTTACATTACATATCTGTACGAGAAAAACCGGCAGGAATTAAAATCGGATCGAGGGGTCGCCATCGACGGCGTCAAGGAAATCATGCTGAAAGCCCGGCAAAATTTTCTCGCTAAGCATAAAATTCGCTACCACAATCTGACCTCACAGACATTTCAAATATTCCTGCAATACGTGCGTAACCTCACCCTCATGGAGCGCCGTCTGACTCCAGACTTATACACCCTGGTGGTTTCGGCCAAACAGATCGGAGGCGATGCCTACGCCATTGCCCTGATGGAGGCCGCACGCGATTACCCTTTCCAGAAAGAAGAATCGGAACTGGAAACGCTGGCAATGGGCATCGACCAGGCCGTACTGGAAGACGATCAGGTTTTCAATATGAAAAACCGGCTGAACGAAACCCAATTCGAATGGCGGACTCTGAATTTAAAACCCGATCCGGAACAATTCAAACAGGAGCAATGGCAATACGCATGGAATCCATACGGCCAATGCTCGTGGCCGCCGGAAGATGATAAAATAGAAAGCCTCAACACCCATGTTCGCGAACAAACCAAACTTTTACTGTCCAATGATCTGGCGCGGACGGAAAAGTTTACTTCCTCCGTCAAAGATGGAATTGACATCCGGGACACTCTCCGCAACTGGCATACGGGCGACATTTACGTCAAGGAAATTCCCCCTTCGCGGGGAACGGTTGAAATCGTGGTGATGCTGTTTGAAATGGAACCCCAACCGGATCGATACACCTGGCGGCAGACCTGGTATGCTGAACACAAAGATGAATCCACCCTCTGCTTTTTCGCCACCAATTATATGGACAACATGATCGGGCCCGGCATCGGCCAGTCAACCTACGGTGGATGCATGATGATTTTTCCACCGCGCCCAATCATCAACATCTGGGAGGACCCGCGCATCTTTATGGGCGATACTCTGGAAGAAAAACTGCTGGAAGCGGCTCTTCTGCATTCCCGTGAAAAACATATCACCGTCGTTTCTCCGGGACCGCCCAAGGCCGCCTGGCGGCGCATGTCAAGACAATACAAAAAGAGGATGATTCATATTCCCCTCAAGCGGTTTTCCGTCCAGACCATCGAAAAGGTCCGACGATTTCATGTTCTCAACGGCAAACATATCCGATCCTTCGCCACCCGATTTATTCAGGACCTTTAACCTTGATGTGGGACTGTTGCCTGATATTTGGTATACTTTCTCAGCAGGTTTTTTATTCTGGAAATCCCCAACGATCGGTTGAGGGAATGTCCTAGCCGGCACACCTTTCTTGCCCACACCAATTCAGGATTTTCTCCTTCGTACATGGAAAACCATAAAAAGGTAAGCAAAGCCGCAGGCGCTGTGGGTTCGATGACCATGATCTCCCGGCTGTTTGGTTTCGTCCGCGACATGGTACTGGCGATGACGTTCGGCGCTTCGCCTGCGGCGGACGCTTTCTTTGTTGCGTTCCGGATCCCCAACATCCAGCGCCGCATTCTGGGCGAGGGCGCGGTCAGCGCCGCCATGATTCCGGTGTATGGCGAATACCTTAACACTGAAAGCGAAGAGAACACACGAGACTTCGCCTCCAATCTATTTAACATTCAACTGGCAGTTCTCATCATTACCTCGCTGGGGATTGTCATATTTGCGCCTTACCTCATCATGGCGTTTGCGCCTGGATTTATCGACGAACCCGATAAATTTGAATTGACGGTCTCCTTGACGCGATGGATGGGACCCTACCTGATTTTGGTCGGGATGAGCGCATACTGCATGGGGATCCTGAATACACACGGAGCGTTCACCCTTTCCGCCGCGGCCCCGATTCTGGTCAACGTTGCCATGATTCTGGGCGCTCTGATTTTATCCCCCTATCTTGAACAACCGATTCTGGGATTGGCGCTGGGGGTTCTTGCTGGGGGAGTCTTGCAATTCATGGTGCAATTCCCCGCCACTTTACGTCTCGGATTGACCCTGAAGCCAACTTTCAACTGGAAGCATGCCGGGATCATTAAGGTGGGGAAACTTATGGGTCCGGCCATCCTGAGTTTCGGGGTTTATGAAATCAACCTGCTAGTGGACACCCTGCTGGCATCTCTCCTGGCCGGCGGTTCAGTGTCCTATCTTTATTATGCCAACCGGCTGGTGCAATTGCCGCTAGGTGTTTTCGGCGTAGCTCTGGGCGTGGCCATTTTGCCGATGATGACCGGCCAGGCGGCCCGTAAGGAAATCGAGGAACTGCGCGACACCCTGGCGTTCGGCATCCGATTAATTCTGTTTATCACCGTGCCCGCATCCGTTGGACTGATTCTGTTGAGTTTTCCTATCATCAACACTCTGTGGGAACGCGGCGAGTTTATTCGCTCCACCACCGAGGGCACCAGCCTCGCGCTGATTTATTATTCAGTTGGACTATGCGCCTTTGCCGGGACCCGGGTGCTGGTATCCGCTTTTTATTCATTTCAGGATACGAAGACGCCCATGAAAATCGGAATTTATTCCATGCTAATAAATGTGGCGCTGGCGATTATCCTGATGGGGCCCCTCAAGCATGGCGGTATCGCGCTGGCGACTTCCCTGTCATCTATTTTTAATGCGGCGGCGTTGGTGTTTCTTATGAAGAAAAAACTGGGACGCATGGGTGGGCGCAGTATTATGAGCTCCATCGCTCAATTGGCAACTGCCTCAACGGCTATGGGACTGGCAGTTTACTACGCCAATAAATGGTGGTTTGATTCACAGGCATCTCTTACCCAACGCCTGTCCATTCTTTTTGGCGAAATCGTTCTGGGTGTAATGGTTTATATCGCGGTTTCGTGGATGATGAAAAACAGGGAGCTGAAATTCATCCATCAGATGATCCGGGAAAAAATAAGTTCGCGTGCGGCCTGATATTTTCAAGAATTAGCTTTGTGTTCTCTCCCGTGTTCCCTATAATGGGCCTCCCAATAACGTTAACCTGAACCAAGGATTGAAACAATGCTGGCCTGTTTGGATTTGGAAGGGGTCCTGATACCCGAAATCTGGATCGCATTTGCTGAGAAAACCGGAATCGAAAAACTTCGACTGACCACCCGGGATATCCCGGATTACGATGAACTGATGCGCGGTCGCCTGAAAATCCTGGATGAAAATAATTTCAGACTGGCAAATATTCAAAAGGTAATCCAGGAAATTAAACCTCTTGAAGGGGCCAACGATTTTCTCAATTGGCTCAAATCAGAATTTCAGGTAATCATACTTTCCGATACCTTCTACCAGTTTGCCGGTCCTTTGATGGCGCAATTGGACTACCCGACACTCTTCTGTAACGATTTAGTGGTGGGCGAAGACGACCGAATCTCCGACTACCGCCTGAGACAACCCGATGGAAAAACCAAAGCGGTAAAAGCCCTGCAAGGTTTAAATTTCAAAGTAGTTGCGGCGGGTGACTCGTATAACGATACCGGGATGCTGACACAAGCGGATGCTGGAATTTTTTTCCGACCGCCGGAGGGTATCCTGAGGGAGTTTGCTGATTTTCCTGTGACCCATAATTATGAAGAGATGCAACAGGAATTTCGAAAAGCCAAGATAAAGCTGACGCAGTAAAACTGCCCCTCCTGCCGGGTTACTCAATGGAAGAGGATAGCAGGCGGGTGGCGATCCAGCCCTGTTTATCGCCCAGCTTAACCTGGGACCAATGTTCGCCCTTCTCGAGAATAATCAAACGCTCCCCTTTTCCCGCACCGGTAATGATTTTAGCATTTTCATCCGGTTTTTCTCGAATGTTGGCGAATGATACATTGACGTAATGGAACAGCTCGTAGTCTTCATCTTCAGGGACTTCCCGTACCTGGTCCGCGGGAGGACTCTCCACGCTACTACTGAAGAACGCCTGATAATCCCAGTCCATTTTGTAAATGACAATTAACGCAAACACCAGGGTCATCAGAACAATCCTCTTCATCGCCTGCCAGAATGTGATTCCCGACTCCTGTGTCTCTTGCGGCCCTTTCGGAGGACCACAGTGTTCGCAAAATGCCGCCCCGCGCGGCAACGATTGATTGCAGGAAACACAATAATCCCTGATCAGGGCGCTTTCTCTCTGGGTGATCTCATCGAAATTCATTTTTGCTCATGCCTTGGGTTTTAATCTATAAATCTTATCGTATTTGTTTTTCAAATAGGCAATAAAATATTCAGGGTTTAATCCCTCACCGGTCACTTCCTTCAATAAGTTTTCGGTGGATAACAGTTTGCCTTTAACATGTATGTTCCGGTTCAACCATTCCTTGATGGATTGAAATTTTCCGTTACGAACCCAGTCCTCCAACCCGGGAGCTTCTTTCTTGAAAGCATTATAAAACTGACAGGCATACATGGCTCCAAAGGTGTAAGACGGAAAATAACCAAAAGCTCCACCACTCCAATGGACATCCTGTAAAATCCCTTCGACATCCGTGGCGGGGCGGATTCCCAGATAATCACTCATTTTATTATTCCATACTTCAGGCAAATCGGAAACCGCATAGGTACCGTCAAAAATCCCCTTTTCTATTTCATAACGCAAAATGATGTGCATGGGATAGGTGACTTCGTCGGATTCCACGCGAATAAATGACGGTCGGCTGACATTAATCGCCTCGTAAAAAGCTTCCGAATCCACACCCTTAAGGTTATCAGGAAAAGTTTTCCGGAACAAATCCATGTAATAATCACAAAACGCTTTTTGCTTGCTGATCATGCGCTCCCAAAACAACGACTGCGATTCGTGAATCCCCGTTGTCAGAGCCTCGGAAACAGGTAGAGCCCGATCGCGCTCCATCCGCCCCTGTTCGTACAGGGCATGGCCCGTTTCATGGATAACGGCAAAAAGAGACTCCATGAAATTATCGGAACCGTAACGGGTAGTGATCCTCACATCCGTTGGATCTCCCCCTCCGCAAAAAGGATGCACCGAAATATCCATTCGGCCTTTATCAAAGTCGAATCCCAGCTCTTCGCTAATGGTGCGCCCCAGCGCTTCCTGCTTCTCAACGGAAAATTCGCCCTGGAGAAAAGAAACGTCGGGTTGATAAGAGCTTTCCTGAATGGACCGGATTAAAGGCACCAGTTCCGCCTTTAAAACATCGAAAATAGGATCGACTTGCTTCATGGTCAATCCACGTTCGTAATCATCAATGAGAATATCGTAAGGAGGACAGTGCGGATCGATATGATGAGCCCACTGCTTTTTAAGTTCTATCAAACGCTCCAGCACCGGGGCAAATTCAGAAAATTTGTTTTCCTGACGCGCTTTTACCCAGATGTGGTGGCCTCTGGACCCCAGCTCGGCCAATTCCTGTACGAGGTCGACAGGAATCTTGATTTCCCGGTCATATCTCCGGCGGATTTCCTGGATATTGCATTGTTGAAAATTATCAAAACCGTTGGGAAACTGACTATCCAACTGATCCAGTAGTTGTCCGATTGAAGGGTCTGTTAATTTTTGATGTTGGATACCTGCCAAAACCGACAAGTGTCCGGCCCGTGCCTGAGCCGCTCCTGAGGGCATGATGACTTCCTGATCCCAGTGGAGGATCCCTGAAATTTGTTCCAATTGTCCCAATTCTTCCATTTTCCGGGACAGTTTTTCGTAAGCCTCATGCATAGGGGAAATTTAAACCTCCTGATCCTGACATTTTTCAATAAAACAGACTATTCAATTTGTTTTATTATATAATTTATTAAATCTGACAAGTAACTATATTTCAAATTCTTAAAAGGAAAATCAAAATGAACAAAGATGAAGAAACCAGAGTCACCATACAAGCCAGGCTAAAGATATTGCACAAGTCTCTGGTAAGTGAAGAAAACTCTGTTCAATATTACCAAACCCTTCTCGAAAACACTCCCGAGGAATCCGAGGAAAACATCGGCCAGAGAAGAATGTATGAAGACCTCCAAAGAGAGGAAAAAAATCATGTCAAGGTTATTCAAGGTATGATTCAACATTGGGAGGATCAGCTCGAAAAATCTAAATAATCCATTATTTTTCAATTAATTATACACAATTTTCTAATCCAGAATCCCAATCTAATCACCGTTCCTTACCCCTCTGACTTATCGTTTTCTCAGGTTATCCTTCTTTGCTTAATAATTGACTTTACTATATCATTAACATATATTGATAATCATTATCATTATTAAATTGAATGGAATAACTACCGCATAATGACATCCATAATAGAACCTGACAAATTTTCAAAAGAAAAGAGCCTTGATGAATAAGTCAACAATTACCACCATCTTCCTTGGATTATTTCTCATGGGCCTTCCTTCATTTTCCCATGCTGCTTCTCAGCCGGGAAAACTGGAATCCAAGGTAAAAAAAATAGTGATGATGATGAACATCGTCAATAAAGAATATCATGAGGGAATTGCCAAGGGCAAAGTCATCAATGCCGCTGAATATGAAGAAAGTCAGGTATTCCTGGAACAAGCGTTCGAACGGTATCAAAGTCTGATTGACGGTCCCCCGCAGGGTGAAAAACCAGATGATTTAACGATTCGTTTTTCATCACTGACGGAAAAGATCAAGAACAAGGTAGATCCGGCAGTCATACACTCCGAGGTGAATGCGATTAATGCCGGGATTCTTGAAAAGTTCAACATCAAACTCAGCCAAACACCTTCGGAACCGGTATCGCTGGACAACGGTCGTACTCTCTATATGAATAATTGTAAAGTCTGCCACGGGTTGGAGGGCCAGGGGGATGGACCGATCGCCCAACAGTTGGACCCGAAACCTGCCGTGCTGGCCAACCCGCAATTCACAGGCGATCAATTTTCGAAACCCTATGATAATTTTCAGATCATCAGTGTTGGTATCGCCAATACCGCCATGGTGGGCTGGGCCGATCAATTTTCCGAAAAGGAATTATGGGATGTTACTTATTTCATCCGCACCTTCTCCAACGAAAATGTAAAGCTTCCACTCCTGGTATCGCAACCTACTTCCCCGGATAGCTCTAAAAACAAAGATGGCTCTACTCAAAAAGTCTTCGAGGAAGTCTTTTTATTGCTGAACCAAAGCTTGGAGTCATACCGGGAAGGGCAGAATCAAGAGGCGGTGGAGTCTGCCGTCGATGCCTACCTGACCTATGAGAAGGTGGAAAAACAGTTAATCAGCAAACGTAAAGAATTGGGACTCAAGCTGGAATCCTCCTTCGGGCGTTTGCAGGCCGAAATCAAAAGAAAGGCTCCCCAGGATCTGGTGCAAAAAATTGGAGAGCAAATTTCCAGCGACCTCAAGGAAGCCCGTCAGATTTTGACGCAGGAGATCGGATTCACCGGTTTGTTCATTCAATCCTTTTCAATCATCGTGCGCGAGGGATTTGAGGCAATCCTGATCATCGCGGCGCTGATAACTTTTCTGATCAAATCTCGCAATCAGGACAAATTAAAAGCCATTTACATGGGTGTCTTGATTGGCGTGATCGGAAGCTTTGTCACCGCATATATCCTCCACAGCATTTTAAATATCAGCCTTTCCAGTCAGGAAATGATGGAGGGCGTCATTATGCTGGTAGCTGTTGTGGTGCTGTTTTATGTCAGCTATTGGCTGGTTTCCAAAATTGAAGCCACCAAGTGGCAAAGCTACATTACCGGCAAAATGCAGAAAGCGGTTACCACCGGAAGCGCCTTTACCCTGAGCATGGTCGCATTTCTCTCGGTCTACCGGGAAGGTTTTGAGACGGTTCTGTTCTATAAAGCCCTCTATCTTTATGCCGGCGACACGACTTCCGGGATCATTCCTGGATTTTTTGCAGGGTGTGCGGTATTGGCAGTGGTCTATTTCCTCATCAACCAATTGGGAATGCGAATTCCCGTAAAGTGGTTTTTCGTGGTCACCAGTGTATTTCTTTATTACATGGCATTCATGTTCATGGGAAAAGGTCTTCATGAACTGCAGATGGGGGCGGCCCTGAGCATGACTCGCGCAGACTTTGCCCCTGAAATTCCCTGGTTGGGTATGTATCCCACATGGGAAACCTTTATAGGCCAAATGATTCTCGTTGTGGCGTACGCCGGCGCCCTGATTTATACCTTCGGCATCAAACAGGAACGCGCGGCTCATGAATTGAAATCAGAGGCCACCCAAATCCAAAAAAATATCAGCGTGGTTCATGATCTGGTCGAGCATATATCGCACCATGCCAAGCGGTGCGAAATATTTTTGAAAGATACCCGCGATCAGGATCTCAAGGAGCTCTCCGAGCATTTAAAGGAAATTGACTCCAAGGTTCACGAACTGTTCGATCGGGTGATTTACTTTGAAAACCGCCTGACCGATGAGTATGATCGCTTGTCTCAACCCCTTGGCACCAAGGAAAAGGATTTGCATTGAAATTCCGGTCTTTTAAAACCTCCCGTGATTTTCATAAATGGACCGGTTTTGTCTGTGCGATTTTCCTGCTGATTCTTTCGGTGAGCGGCGTTCTTCTCATGCACCGCGATTCGCTGGACTTGGACCAGGTCGAAATCTCTTCCCGTTACCTTCCGGACAAATATTTCCGTCTGGTTAAGGACAAGCTCAAAATTCAAACTGTAGCAGTCGATCCCACAAACAGCCGAATTCTATTTACCGGCACGGGAAGCGGTTTGTTTCGATCTAAAGACGGTGGCGATACCTGGCATCCTCTGCATGCAGGACTTCGCGACGAAAATATCCGCGCCATAGCGATTCACCCTTCCCAACCTACAATGATTTATATCGGCACAGCAAAGGGAGTTTTTTTATCGGAGGACGGCGGCGACCATTGGACCGATTGGTTCGAGGAATCCTCCGGGCTCGCCAATATTAATATTCAGGATCTGGCCATTCATCCGAATAACCCGGAAATCCTGTTTGCCGCTACTTCAGATGGATTGTTTATTTCCCAAGACGCCGGGGATACCTGGGAAAAGTCTTTTGAGGGAAAGGGGCGAGCAGAAAATCTGGACGTCGGTTTTATAAGTTTTTCCTCCAAGGCACGCGCGATCTATATTGGAACGAGTAGAGGTCTCTTTAAAAGCACCGATGGAGGCGAGCGCTGGCAGAAAAAATGGGAAGACGCCCTCCCCTCCTCCGCTGCACTGTTGTCGCTGGATACCGATCCGGAATTTATTTATGCCGGGACATCTCAAGGGTTGTACAAATCCTTCAACCGGGGAATCACCTGGGTTCATGACGCCACCCCAGAGGAAGAAACCGTCCGGCAATTATTAGCGGATCCCTATCATACCACTCATATTTATATGGGAACAACCAGGCATCTTTTTCTTTCCCCGGATGGTGGAGACACATGGAGCGCTCTTGACTTTAATCCCAGCAACAACGACACTCTCGACTTATTCACTCTTGTTAAAGTGGAAGGGCAAACCACACCTACCCTGATCGCAGGAACTTCCGGCGGGCTTTTTATATCCCAAAATGGAGGACGACTCTGGAAGGAAACTTCCCTCGCTGAGACCATTCAAAACAAATCAGGCGGGCATCTTAAAATGGATCTTGTCAAACTGATGACAGAAATCCATACCGGTCGGTTTTTCGGTGATTATGTCTATCTCATGGTTGACATTGCCACAATCGGGCTGGTCCTTTTGGTATTCTCGGGATTTGCCATGACACTTTATCGTAGACGGGTGTCCACATCCAAAAAGGTCCAGGCACAGGTAACGGAAGATGAAGCGGTCGACAACCTACTCCATATTCAGGAAACGGCAGATGATTTATCTCAGGAGAGCATGAAAATTCATGACATGATCGAACATATCAATTCCCATTTATCTAAATGCCGGTCAGTCTATGTTTCTAAAGAAAAAAAGGAAATCGATAAAATCGGCAAGCACATCACCACTCTGGATAAAAAGATGCACCATCTGATGGAGCGGATTGAAGAGTTTTACAAACTTTCACAGAATTGATAAGGGCGGGATTCAAAAGGGGGAAAGACAGCAAATCAGTGGAGATAGTTTTTATCTCTCAGGTTGGGTCCATTCAGTGAATCCGAATCACGACTGAGACACATCTTCTTATATTCTTCCCACGAATCTCGAAACAGGTTAAAGCCTACAAAGTCGAGAGCCTGCATCAGCTCTAAATCGGATATTTTATTTTCGCCCGCTTCAGCATGGGCTTCCTGAATGACCTCTTCGATACTTTCGCAAAGCTGCGCAAATCGTTCCTCATCTTCCCAATGCAGAACATTTTTCATAAAATCAAAACTCATGGCGTCTCCCCGTTCACGGAACTCAGGCTGAAAATGCTTTTCTCACTACATTGTATTCAAAAAATTTTTCACTGCAAATAAAATTTCTTTCAGGTGATTGCGTATCTTTGAATACTCCCTGTTTATCATTCGCGACTCGGAAAATACCGATCCACCCACGGCCACAGCGGATGCACCGGAGGAAAGATAATCTGGGATATTAGTCGCCTGAACTCCTCCGACGGCCATCAAAGGTATTTCGTCGAAAGGCCCTTTGATCTCCCTAAAGTACTTTGGACCCATTTGGGATGCTGGGAATACTTTCACCATATATGCCTCCGCAAGCCATGCTCTTTCAATTTCAGCGGGTGTGAGGGCACCGGGAAAATAGGGTATTGAATGCTTACGGCAAAAGGCCCCGACATCTTCATTTAATGTGGGCCCGACGAGAAAGTGCGCACCGGAAGAGACCGCCTGCTCGGCCTGAGCGAGATTCCTCACTGTTCCTGCCCCGACACACATGAAGTCGCCAAACTTATCGTTCGCCGATTGGATCAACTTCAGGGCGTTATCGGTATTAAGTGTGATTTCAAGGAATTTCAGACCGGCATCCCGGGCAGAGTCCAGAACCCCCTCCAGGCTGCTTTCCGGAAGGCCACGGACAATTCCCAGAACAGGGACTTGTTTAAAGAGATCTGGGTCGAATTTCAAATTTTTGTTTCCCAGATCAAACGTTGGATTCGCTGATGATTTTTTCGTAAAACTCGAGGAATCCGTTCTTATTTTCGGTTTTCATCAACGCCATGCCAGCGCGCGGATGCACATCCAGGGTACCGGTAATCATATAAGGGATGACGTACCCCCACTCGATTTCCTCGCGAATCTTGAGAAAATCGGTACCGATAATTTTGATGATCGGACGGATATCATATTTTGGATTTTTCAGAAAACCGAGAAGCAGTTCCAATGGACAGTTGCCAGCGGCCCGGCCAATGCCGTAAATGGTGCCATCCAGGTAATTAATATTGTTTATGATTGATTCAATTGTATTGGCAAATGCCAGTTGCTGATTATTGTGGGCATGAATCCCCAATTCCTTGCTGGGCATCAGTTCTTTATACTTTTTCGCCAGGTAGGCAATTTGCTCGGAATACAGGGCTCCGAAACTGTCCACCAGATAGATGACCTCTGCCGCACTTTCTTTTTCGACCTGCTCTAAAGCTTCGTCCAATTCACGTTCACGCGCGTGAGACACGGCCATGATATTGATTGTCGTTTCGTACCCTTTAGAGCTTAATTTATTGACCAGGTCAATCGCCTTATCGATATCCTTGACGTAGGAAGCCACCCGATACATATCGATATGACTTTCACTGCAGGGAATGACGCTTTCCGGATCAAACCGGCCAATGTCCGCCATAACGGAAATCTTAACTTTCTTTTCGATCCCGTTGACCACTGCATCAATATCTTGCTCACTGCAAAACTTCATGGGGCCAAACTCCGATCGTGAAAACTGTGATTCGTCGGCTTTATACCCCAACTCGATGTAATCGATACAGGCGTCGTTGGCAGCCTGATATACTTTACGCACCAGTTCGTTGGAGAACTGGTGATTGTTCATTAACCCACCGTCGCGAATGGTACAATCCAAAACCTTAATTTCCGGGCGATACATGATTCATAGACTCCAAAGACAAATCTACCGCAATTCAGGTAGAGTACATTAAATGATCAAAATTATTGAATTTGCTGATTATATTTAGGTCGACCGTTTCAGTCAATTAGATAATCCCTAATTCACACATTATTCATATTTTATGCTAAAATTTTAACCTCTTGTATTTCAAAGCATTGGCCTGATTTCTTAAATATTCTAATTAAAAAATACCTCATAAACTATCAAAAAGGAAGCCGAGAATGAACTTCTGGCTAGTCAAGCAAGAGCCTTCCAAGTATAGCTGGGAAACCTTTATTACGGAAAAGGGAACCTTCTGGGATGGAGTCAGAAATTATCAGGCCCGCAATAATCTGCTGGCAATGAAAAAGGGAGACCGGGTTATGTTCTACCATAGCGTCGTGGGCAAGGAAATTATGGGGATTGCTAAAGTCACCCGCGAGGCATACCCCGATCCAACTGCCGATGATCCAGCCTGGGTGGTAGTGGATCTAAAACCGGTGAAATCGCTGAAAGCTCCAGTGACTTTGGAACAAATAAAGTCACATTCGAAGCTGAAAGATATCGCGCTGATCAAGCAATCCCGTCTGTCGGTAATGCCACTGACTTCGGCGGAGTTTGAAATAATTCTGGAAATGGGAAAAACCCAAGTTTAATGGCTGCCCATCCACTGATTTGAACAAAATGGCATTGACTTAACAACTTGTGGCGTTTAAATTGACCAGTGTAGGATTTGTATATTCAGCTTACCAGTCATTTCATAACCTAACCGCCCTCCCAAAAAATAAAATAATTTTCATGCGAATTAAACGCATTTTATCTATTCTATTAGTCATTCTCCCAATTTCCTTTGCCGAAACATCATGGAGCCAACCCGAAAGCTATCCATGCGACACACAATTACCCTCCCTAAAAAAGACCAAAAATGAGATCATGGAAAACGGTGGTATTTGGGGACTCTTCGAGCACACCAAAATCCTTCGCCACGAATCCAGCAAAGCCATTCAACTGGATTCCAAAATTCAGCAATTGATCTGGCTGCTGAATTATTTATGCAAAACAGTGAATGGGGTCCCTTTAAATGAATTGGCTAATTACCTGACAAAAAATCTCAAGGAAAAAAGCAAATCTCAGTTTAGAAAAGAATTAATTATTCTAGGTAAATCAGAAGCTGAAATCGATTTATGGTTTGATTTTCATGATCTCTCGATAAAAAATGAAATTAGAAAGTTGAATATAAACTCCATCGGTCATTCCATCCAAAAATCGGTTTTGATAATAAATCAATACAATCAATTAGCCCAGGAAATTGAGCAATCTCCCAACCGAGAGCAAGTCCAACGGGTTGACAACCTGTATCTTAAAATCGAACAATTGCAATCTTCTGATTCGTATTTGGCGCTAGCCCTCAAGGAAACATCTCAGGTACCGCGTTGGGATTTAGACGAAAGCACGGGAGGCTCCTGACCTCTATGGGTCTGAGTCGGCTTAAAACATATATCAATTCATTCAGGGAGAAAAACATGGGAAATTTTCTGGTAATCGGTGGCTCGGGGGTCATGGGGACTGCCGCCATACAAGCCGTTCGAGCAGTACACGGAGACCAGGCCAATATCATTGCAAATTGGTATGGCAAAGAGGATACAGGTCTCAAAATTGAAAATGCCAATCATACGATTTTCGGAGATGTCACCGATTCTAAATGCCTGGAAGCGATCAAATCCCAGGCCACAGATTATGAATACATGTTTTATGCCACCGCATTGGGAGATGTGGGGATTCCCATTAAAAACGCCACTCAGGAGCAAATCGACAGTTCCAACCGGCTTTCCTTTGATCCAATTCCGATGCTGGAACAGGCTCTGAATATCAAAACCATAGTCACCTATTCCACTTTTTACGTCACCCGCCATCAGTTGGGTAGTTACGGGGCTATGGGTTACTCCAAAGAGGCGATTGAGAAATGGACTATGGAATCCGGAAAATCCAAACGTGCCTGTATTCGCGCTGGATTATTTGAATCTCAATCCTCACGGGGAATCAAACTCCTCCTTAGAAAGAGCGCCAAGCATCTTGAGAATATTGAAGATCCATTGATTCGATCCTATTTCGAAAATGTCAGCACCAAGGAAGGCATTGACCGGTATCTCGAGGGAATCATCAATGAGGAAAGGGAACTGTTTGGAGACAGCCCCACCAAGGCGGAGGACCTTTATCAGGCTCACCTTGACCTCTTCAATGCGGATAACCCGAAGTTTGTCAATGTCTGCGGAAAAAAGATATGGCTGACAGAAGAACCTCAGCTCATTAAAGATCACCTTTAGACCTATCTAAAGAAACAGGAAGCCCACTGTATCTCATTGAATATATTATACTTGGTTTAATACCCCTATTGCTTTTAACGGGTATTTAACAGATAATAAATTTAATATAGGCATTATTCTCAGTAGCGTTTAGGGTAATTAAAAAGTTCTCATGGCACAGCCTCAGTCTGGAAAAACTCCATCCGCTTCAACAGATCAAAACTCCATCTATTCAATTTTGTCTTCCTCAAAGGAAGCCGGTCATCCCTATGTTGATCACCTGATTCAACAGATCGATCGACTGGCGGAAATAGGACGGGCCCTTTCCGGAGAGCACGACCTGAACACCCTCTTGGAAAAAATTTGCGACGAAGCCCGCAAATTCACAGATGCCGATGCCTGTACCCTTTATATCGTCCATAAGGATCAACTTCATTTCAGAATTGTTCAAAACCACACGATGGAAATCCGGATGGGAGGCAAAACCGGAGAGGAAATCAAACTGCCGCCGATAGACCTGGTGGAATCCAATGTTTCGGCCTATGTAGCCATCAAGGGAGTGTCCATCAATATCCCGGATGTCTATGATACAGATCTATTTGATTTTACCGGTCCCAAAGAATTCGACAAGGCAACCGGCTACCGTTCCACTTCGATGCTGTTGTGCCCCATGCGAAACCATGAGAACGATATCATCGGAGTGCTACAACTGGTAAACGCCAGAAACCCAGATACCGGAGCCACCATCCCGTTTTCACCCGACTTTGTAAGTCTGACGGAATCACTGGCGTCTCAGGCTGCGGTATCCATCACCAATGCCCGCCTGATCAACGATATGGAACATCTTTTTGAGTCCTTCGTAGAAGTCATGGCTACGGCCATCGATGAAAAATCTCCAATTACAGGGGGACATATCCGGCGGGTGGCCAATTTAACCATGGTTATGGCGGAGGAACTCCATAAAACCGACGATTTGCCCTTCAAAGAAGTTCACTTTACCCCGGAGAAATTCCACGAACTGCGTGTCGCTTCATGGATGCATGACATCGGGAAAGTCACTACTCCCGTCGAAATTATCGAAAAAAGTAAAAAATTAGAGACAATATTCGATCGCTCTCATCTGGTGGACATGAGAATGCAGTTCATCATTCAAAAAACTCAATTGGAAGCGGCGGAGGCTCAGCTGAAATTGGCTGAATTGGGTGAAGGGCCTGATAAAGTCGAAAGTTTAAAGGACGAAACGGAGCATACTATCCGTGAACTGAGGGAAATCAGAGAGTTTATCCAGAAATGCAATGAACCCTCAGAATTTTTAGAGGACGAAAAACTCGAACGACTTAAGAAAATATCCCAAAAAACTTACATGGATGAAAATGGGAATGAGCAACCCTTTATAACTCCGGATGAACTTGAAAACCTATCCATCCGGCGAGGCAGCATCAACGAAAAAGAGCGCCAAATAATGAAGAACCATGCCCAGATCACCTTGGACATGCTATATAAAATTCCTTTTACTAAAAAGCTTAAAAATATTCCCAACTTTGCCGGCGCACATCATGAATGCATAAACGGCAAAGGCTATCCTCTCGGTTTGCAGGGGGATGAAATTCCATTTGAAGGGAAATTAATGGCAGTTACCGATATAACGGAGGCACTCACTGCTCAGGATCGGCCTTACAAGAAAGCCATGCCTCTTGATCAAGTCTATGCGATTTTAAGGTCAATGGTAAAACGGAATGAACTCGACCACGATCTGGTCGAATTCTTTATCAACAAAAATGTTTATGAGATTTATCAGGCGAAACATGAAACACCCACCTCGACCCAGCCGCCTGAGGTTTCCTCAAAAAAGAAAAAAGACCCCTGAGGGTCTGTCATTCCGCCTAATTCAAATTCCCGACTTTAAGCTTCCAGCTTTCTATTTTTTCTTAGGGACATACCAGCCGGTACGCATATAAGAATCGTTCATTTTTACATGTTCATCTATACTGAGATCATTGTTGATTTTAGAATCCGGATCATGATCTTCATCAAACTTTTTAAACACTTTTTTCATGGTTTTATCAGAGAGAATCGTGGATCTCTGCTTGCGCGTTCCGGTAGGTCTACGGGTCTGCTTCTCTCGCAAACTTTTGATTTCCCTGCTGGACAATCCATCGATGACCATAAAACCCTCATTAAGTTATAATATGACATTTTATAATTCCAAAAGAAGACTTTCCTTTTGTTTAAGGAATTCATAATATCAAAATCATGCCTATCGACCAATTAAAATCGATTTTCACAGAACCCCGCCCTTCCGAGCAACAGGCCAGCGAAACTATCAACTCGATGGACCATTTCGAGCTCGCCCGCCTCCTGCATCAGCTCAATAAGGATGAAAAAGTCATTATTTTTCAATATCTTACGGATGATATCAAACGGCAGGAACTCTTGTATGAAACCGATCAGGAAAGCCGTATTGAAATTGGTGAGGCATTAGGTTCGAATTTCATGGCACCATTTCTGGAGGGAATGCCTAAGGATGAAGCGGCCGATATCCTCCTGGAACATGAGCCTGAGGTCCAGGAGGAAATCCTGGAGCAGATGGTTCCGGATCAAGCACAGACTCTTAAAAACCTGATTCGATACGAAGAGCAAACCGCGGGGGGTATGATGACACCCCATTACAACAGAATTGATCCAGAAGATATTGCCAGCGAAATATTGACACAAATGATCCGCAACCCCTCCAAGGATTCGGTAACCGATTTTTACGTAGTGGGAAATGACGATAAACTCTTAGGGTATTTTACTTTGCGCGATTTACTAAACGTTCTTCCCAATTCCAAAGCCCTGAACATAGTCCGCAAGGAAACACCAAAGGTTTTGCTCGATGAGACGTGTGAAAAAATCGCAAATTTAATGGATCATGAATTTCTCAGTACGGTACCCGTGGTTGACGATCACAATATTATTCATGGAGTTGTCACGTTTGATGATGTATTCCGCGGTCTGAAAAATACTGCCAACGATGAAATTTACACCATGGTCGGCGCACCTGAAACAGACCCCTTCGCCAGAAAAACCCGCCATAAGGTGGCTGCGCGCGCACCCTGGCTCTTCACGACCTTTATAGGAGGAATGATCAGCGCGGTCGTGTTGAAATCATTTCAGGTATCCCTGCCAGAACTTACCGCAGTCATTTTTTTCATTCCATTTGTATTGGGTTTGGCCGGTAATGTAGGAATTCAGGGAGCAACGATTATTGTTCGCGGTTTGGCCACAGGAGATATTCAGAATGACAACCTCAAAACTGTTCTTAAGAGTGAAATCAAAGTAGGCTTATCAAATGGGCTGATATTCGGAACTATTTGTGGCTTTACCATCATGTTAATTGCAGAATCTTTGTTAAACACCTCTCCTGCCTTAGGACTAACAGTCGGCCTGGGAATCGTCCTGGCGGTTGCCATGGCAACTATCATTGGTTCATTTACTCCATTACTTTTCCTGAAACTGAAAATTGATCCAGCCATCAGTACAGGCCCGGTAGTTACGGTGGTGAACGATATTATCGGACTAATAATTTATCTTTATACAGCAACAAGAGTTTTTT